>Ga0214479_100220_pt1 | contig 36262 bp, 18 predicted proteins | sample M1_20Mar14CPVII9_5_FD_165054 | JGI IMG/M metagenome (GOLD analysis project Ga0214479, IMG submission 165054) | Marine eukaryotic communities from Monterey Bay, California, United States - M1_20Mar14CPVII9sort6BwellE14 | ecosystem: Environmental > Aquatic > Marine > Unclassified | place: USA...
ACACTCATTACGACGGCCATCATAATATATTGATGGTACTCCATGGTACAAAGACTATTGAACTGTCGCCACCGGGGGCAATTAAAGGCTCTCAAATCCAAAAATATCAAGCAGTCCAATAAAAGCAGCACCACTTTGATGAGTTTCAACTTCCGAAGATGGTCCAGCAATGCACGAATTTATGCGATCTACCAATAACGTGAACATACAATCATAAGCGCCCTTGACCAATGCTTGCACTGCACGAATCGCTTGACTCTCGTTGAGGTTCTTCTTGACTAATTCATCCACAGCCCGGAATTGTACAGTTGTCACAGCAGCATTAAGAGAATCGTATGAAACACCCAACAACTGCAGTGCTGGAGCTAATGATGAGCTGTTTTTATTCAACATGCATTCCTCACCATCATTTGTATCAACAAATGCATCGTCGAGTGTCAAGTTTGATAGGTGCAACAAGCCACAAATAGTCTGAAAGATTTCCATTTGTACAGGTCTACTAAATCCCATTGTGTTCATGGCAGCTCTTAGTTCTTCAAACATTTTAGTATGATCCTCGTAGGCATTGTGCATCAGTCTTGATCTATCCTTTCCTCCATCAGAAGTGGTAATAGCAAAGTCAGCAGCAGTTTTGTTGTCGATGAAGAATTTCTTTCGCTCTGCAGCACTAAGTGAAAGTGATCCCCTCCCCTTACTTGATAATATCTCATAGAAGATGTGGTAGCTTCTCTCTCCTGCGGTGTGTCCAACAATACGGGCCTTTTCTAATAGATAAGTGTCGATTGATGCGCCCATGAGTTGTCCACGATCTGAGAATCGGAGCTCAATAAACTTGCCAAATCTTGATGAATTATCATTTCTCAATGTTCGTGCATTCCCAAAACTCTCGAGGATGGCATTAGATTGTAGTACACGTTGCTCAATAGATGTCTTTTTGCCACCGCTTCCAGACATGTGATCTGAATCCACCTTCTTTGATAAAGCTGCCAAATATTGCATAATAAACTTTGTAGTAACAGTCTTTCCAGCTCCGGATTCTCCTGACACTAATACCGACTGATTTGCAATTATATCATCCTTCATACCTGCTTCTTCTTCATCCTTTTTCTCTTCTTCAAGAATATTGTTATTCCTTGCAAAGTCTAATCCACGCATCATACCTCTATAGGCAGAATCAGCTACACTAAACACATGTGGTGGCAAATTATCATTTGCATCATCAACACCTCCATTGGCTAATCTTTCGCCCCACTGCCAATACATTCTCATGGCATTATCATCATACAAACCCTTAATATTGCGACAAGGATTAATTGCTACTAATATTGGTCCACTGGATGTGTACATCTTCCACCCATCTAATTTATACCTCCGTCTCAAACAATCTACGACAGCTGGTTCATGTAAATGTGTTAATTGTGTAAGATCAGATGGTAGCTCTGTATCATCTTGAGGTGTTTTGTTAGCTGGTAGTACTACACCCCTACCATTTCCAACTGCTAACAGGTGACGTCGGGAGATTGATATAACTTGATTTACATGTTCATTCTCTTGATCTGTTATGCGAATTGTTAGTATTTCTTCTTCTGCCTGTGGTATAGACCTTGAATTCGAATTACCACCGCGAGTTTTATATAATGGTGCAGTAGCAGTAGTAGTATTACTATTACCACGGCTGCGCGAAGATGATGAATGACCAAATAAACCATGTGCCGATCCAGAAACAACTACACATTCGACCCATACCCAAGTAACCTTTCGTGATGATGCTACATTGATATCGAATGATGATTTAGCTGATAAATTGCTATTGGAATGAGTTAGGGTTCCTTTATTGCCCTCACTCTGCTCCTGTTCGGCGATGGCAGAGTTTATTATTGCTTCATTTACCCACAAATTCATTGTTCAAATAATATGTAATATCCGGCAATCCAGTTACTGCCTATATCCTTTAAAAACAACAATATCAATAAGCCAAAACAACAACTATCTAATATAATAGCTGAAAGTACGAAAGGCTAGAGGATACCATCTCACATTTTTGAAGAGAAGGAAAGTAGTAAGTACTATGAATATTCTCTACACTTACTCATAAATCAGTTTATTTATGCAATGAACATATATTATATATATTATGCATAACTTCATCATCATCATCAATCAATCAACCAACAACTTCTTCAAGCTGGATTTAACAGCATTAAGTCTTCAAGAATCAACTTCTTCGCAGTTTCATTACGGAAGTTATCTACCTGCTTTGTAAAGTGTTTTCTACCTTTATCGCCAACACATCTTCCAAATAGAGACGTGTAGCTTGTTTCAACATCAAATGCAGATTCATGTTTCTCCCAAGCAATCGATAGAGTATAGCAAGCTTCCGGTGTAATACCCTCAACTATGAATGTAAACACTTGACGATGAAAGTGACTTGTTACAGGTGGGAACCTCTGAAATAGAGAGAACATTGCAACTCGATCTCTTGGCTTTGATGGATCCAGCACAGTAATGAACAAAGATATCATAGTCCCTATGCAGGTTGTTGCATGAGGAAGCGCAAGGAGCCGTAGCGGCTGAATATCTCCACTTTTCTCTCCAAATGATACTCCTAGAACTTGTCTACCATAACGCTCAATGACTGCTAAGCCTTTCACAATCTCTTCATTCTCACGTTCTTGTGGAACAATACGACCAAGATGCATCTCACTAATGAAGTGTCTAATTGCTTTGCCTGGTTCTCTTCTATATCCTCCAAGTGTCATACCAAGACGATCTAGCATTATTGCAAACGGAAATCTCTCCTTGTTTGCATGCTCAATGTTAGCCTCAACGTATCTTCTGACCATCTCTCGTGCTTGATATGGAAGTTGATGTTGATTGTTGTCGTGTACAATGCTTGATAAGCTTGAGTTGTGATCGAACCAAATGTTTATAGCCATACATTCTGCCGAGCTTTCGACTCTGTGCCACCATCCCTCGGGGATTAACAGTAATTGTCCTTTCTTCACTGACACAACTATATTATTCTCTTCTGCCTTGTTGTGAAGTCTATATGGACTTAGGTCATGCTTAAAGTTGTCATGAATCAAGTCGCCCCCTACTTCTTCAACTTGTAGGATAAATGGATGATTTGCATGTTGCCCATGTAATGGTGAGCCTTTAATTGCCCCCGGTGGCGACAGTTCAATAGTCTTTGTACCATGGAGTACCATCAATATATTATGATGGCCGTCGTAATGAGTGTTTGTTTTAATCTCCTTGTCTCTATCAGGATTGAGCCACAAATTAACTTCTTGAATTACTATTTGATCATTCAAAAGGAGAAATGAAGGGACTCTTATCCATGGTAATAATGAAGAAAGCTCAGATATATTAGTCTGGCCTTCCATTTTGTTGTTCTTAGCGTCGTCAACGATAATTCTACCAGACTTGGTAACACTTGCAGCAACACCAGAGTTCTCCTTTGAATATATGTTGACTTGAGCAACACATATCTTCAATGCTTCATTAGTTGTTGTATCGCTCATTAATATCTCACGAAGAGTTCTGTTGGTAGTAATTTGATCACCTTGTCCAAAGAACATATTACTCTCGTCTCCGACATTATATTGAGCCACCGTCAGAGTACTATCAGCAATATGTAGATTATGCCGCATTTTCTCTTCCTCTGTGGGGGATTCATCGCCATTATCACTGCAAAGATTACATCTTGTTGACGGTGGCTTTGCTTGTACTGTTACTGTTGAATCTAAAGCCTCACTTGGCAAAGATTCAATTAATGAATCAAATGATTCAATCAAGTTACCACGTCTATTAAGATATGATCCAGCAGTAGAATCTACACTCTTCTGCATCATGCTTTCCCATTGGACAAACTTCAATGGTTCTGACTTGAGTAAATGCTTTTCAAATTGTCTCCAGACATCTTCACCACTATTGTCATCAACTACTACTTTATCTATTGATTCAATTGAGTATAAATTTATACCACCATGTGTGTAACTACTAGTTCCATCAATAGTATTATCAGGCTTGTATTCATATGATATCGGTACTAGTACATCAATAAAATCCTTATCATATTTTGAACTATCTGATGTCATACTTTTATTATTTACTATAATCGGTCGAACACTCGTATCAATATTTTGTAATTGCAATTGAAATTAACATCATATTAGATAAAACAGCTCGCAGCCGCATGCCACCGACGATGGCTATGATGTTGGATGGATGATGGATGGCATGTGATGTTTATCTACGGTATCCTTTAAAACTCTCATAATTTGTAAGAGTACGATATTGTAAATTGTAAGCCTATTACTATACCACTTGGAAGATATGGTTACTAAGTAAGCAGTCATGGTATTGTTATTGATAATCAAGCCTATGCAAACATCATATGTTTCCCCTTTTATCAGATTAATCGGAAGGAACTCATTCAATCAACAACAACTTGCTACAACTACTACAACAAATCCTAAAATTGTATCACCATGCACATTAGCAAATTACAACTCAATTACACTATCACGATGGTGCTTTCGAGGACACTCATCTTCTCAGCAGGCAAAGAAGATATCATATCGTTGTTTATCTACCAGTACTGATGCCGTTATTAGCAATGAAATATCAGAAGACAACAAATCCAATAATGTATCAACTTCTAGTGCCAGTGAAACATCCACTAGAAAGACACATTGGGAAAGTATGTATCAAGCACTTCGAGATTATAGAGCCGTGCATGGTGATACCCTTGTACCAGCAACATACCCTGACAATCCACAGCTAGGGAATTTTGTTGATAACAGTCGCCAAGTATACAGAATGCGAACAGAATGCGAGGAGTCGGGTAAAATCCCTGATAGAGGATATCATGTGATGATGTCTGATGAAAGAATAGAAAAGTTGAACTCAATTGGATTCGTTTGGAATCTGTTTGAGCATTCATGGAATACTAAATATGAAGAATTAAAGTTATATGCAGCCAAGCATGGCCATTGCTTAGTACCGTGGCAGTGCAAAGAAAATTTTCAATTGAGTCTATGGGTATCAAAGCAAAGGAGAAATTATCAAGTTAGAAAGCAAGAAGAAAGTAAAGGAGCAAAACCAAATGATTATGAAGTAGTTTTATCCGATGAGAGAATACGAAAGCTAGAAGATATTAATTTTGTCTTCGAAGTTCTTGAAGAACAGTGGTATGAAAGATATGAAGAATTGAAGACCTATATAAACAATAACGGCGATTCTTTGGTGCCCAAAGAATATACTCAGAATGGTATACTTCTCGGACGTTGGGTTGATAAGCAACGACTAGATTACAAGCGTTATAGGAAGAAACTTGAAGAGAAATGGAGAGATATTGAGGTATTAGATGAAGAAGTAAGGAAGGAGATTGAAAGAGCAAACAGCTTGGCTACTGGTATGACTGAAGAACGATTACGACTACTAGAAGAAGTAGATTTTGTTTGGAACGCAAGAGATTACAAGTGGAATCGCTCATATCTTGAACTATGTGAGTTTGTACAGCTCAATGGTCATGCACACGTGAGAGAGAAGGGTCCTTTAGCTAGATGGGTTGTAGTACAACGAATGAGCTACAAAAAGCTACAGAATGGAGATACATCTCCGTTGACAGATGAAAGATTGAAGAAATTGGAAGATATTGGCTTTGTATGGAAGGTAGCAGAATCGAAAAGCAAATCAAAACTCAAGAAGAGGAAGAATAAGTGAACCCCAGCCAATACAAACATTATTAATAATTATATTTATATCTATACACTGACTTCATCTAAGAATGGCAATGATTATACTCAATACTATTAGAGGTGGTACTTCAAAATCATTGTAACCGACATTCATAATCAAGCCATGCCCTTTGACAAGGTTTGTAGCATATACTATTGCCATCATAACCGTCGGTATTCTAACAAAGAATGTGTTGTATAGGTTTTCCATTGGTTTCTTATCACCACTACCATTTTTCCATGCACCAGTTACAAAGTTAGGCAGAATTGATTTAACCTCTCTCCATATTTGTAGACCACCATTCTTTCTTTGTGTGGGAGGCTATGAGATATGAGAAAATAGACAATAAATGTTAAGATAATATGTGTTATGTATATTGATATTATTCATCAGATAATTTAACACTTCATCTCTTGATAACACTCACATCATCTCCAAATAGAATCGAGTTACGGCTAAAATTTACAGACGGAGGAGCTAAATCATCAAGCTCTCTATCATCATCTAATGCAAAGAGTTGTACCTTCCGATGTTGTCGATAATGGACAGCCAAGAAATTTGTATTGTATTTTATACATTGAAAAGCATACAACGGTGTCGCCAAAACCAAACATACAAGAAGAGTAAACCGTTTCATTCTAATGTAATTCAAGGAGTAGGGGGGTCAACAGTGGCGAGACAGATTGGTAATGCAGACAATAGGTAGAAGCCGTCAGCTTCACTATGGAAATGGAAAACTGCGAAACTCTCATAATAAGGGGGCAGGATTTAGGATACGAAGACGGTATCCTTTATCTTGAGATGATTTGCAACTGTAACTATGTATGGAGAAGAAATAGGCATTAGGCACTTATATAGATATAGGAGACACTAATTGATTGAAGAGATGTAGATCCAATTGACTTCAAGTTGTTGAAACATACTTAAAAGTAGACTACCAAACAAGAGATTGACTTCGTTCATCAGAGTCTCTATAGAAATCATTCAAAGCTGCTTTCAGTGTTGTCTTATCATTCTTCTCTCGACTTTCTCTATCACGACGTTGCCGCTTCTTCTTCTTTTTCTTAGAGCGTCTCTTTTCACGTCGTCGTTCCTTATCTTCAGATAACTTTTGATGTGATGACGTCTTCAGAGACCAACTATTCATTTTCGTTAGCTCTTGTCGTCGAGGTATTGTAGAGTCGGTATTGACTTCTAAACCACCGACATGAGCGATCTCCAAGACAAGATTATTCATTTGCTCAAGTTGTTCAACTCTAGTATCGGAAGAAGACAAGTCAAATGATGTTTGATACTCTGCTAATGTGAACTTGAACTCACGCCCAAGCCTTTCAAGTTCAACCTTCTTCTTTTGAGGATCAGATTTGTTGTCATCTTTACTCTTCAACTCGACAACAGGTTCTACTTTCTCATTCAGAAGACTACTACTACTGGGTTGTTTCGGCTGTAAGTGCAAATCATTACCCTGGGAAGGATCATCGGGTTCAGAAATCTCATTCTGATTGCAATCCATTGTACCAGTCTGGGTTTCATGTATATCATCAATTTGACTAGATGACAGGAGCTTGTTCTTATCAGGCAAAGATGCTTCGATACTCGACGTCAAAGGCAGAGATGATTTAATGTCGACTTTATCATTGGAATCTAGAGACATCCTTCTGTCATCCTCAACCTCTTCGGTCGACCTTTTGCTAGACGACTCATTTTCTGGCAATTCAGATGAGTTTGGAGTATCCTTAGGAGGCGACTCAGAGTAGGTTCGCCATGGCTTATTAGGAATCTGCTCCTCTATTGTTTCATCTGATTTTGTTTTCTCTTCGTCTATACTTGTCTCTATACTTGCATCACTAGCTGGTTTGTTGTATACTCCATCATCATCTGTTGTCGTTGGGACAGCAGTAGTATTCAAACTTCCAAACATTGCATCTAGATCAGTGATATGCTTTTCAGCAGCACAAGCTGCTACTGCATCTTCTAGTTCTTGTGCTTCTCCATCTAACTCTATTAGTTTGTCAGTTGTTTCCTTTATGATATCCTTTATACCAGCATCAATGATTACTAATTCATTCAAGCATCTCACTTCCATTTTTTGACTAGCCGTTTCTCTTTCTACAAGCTCCTGATCAAGAGCATTGATAGTAGCATCAGTAAAGGCCTTAGATATGGCAAGTCTCTGTTCATATATATGACCCAGATGAGTAACTTTTAGTAACTTTGCACGAGTTCTTGTAATGATTGAAGGAGGTGGCGGAATTGCTGTGTGAAGTCTAGATATGTCCTCATCTCCATAATCAGAATCATGTGCACTGTCTTTCCGCTTTTGTCGTATATTCAACCGTTCAAGTAATGCAATATACTCTCGTAGATTATCATCTCCTTCCATCACAAGACGAGCCACTGAAAGCCGTAACTTTAACTGCTCACATTGCCGACGAATAGATTCAACTTCGGACACATGTTGATCCTTATCTATCTCATTCTTTGCTTTGATATTAGTCAATTTCTGTTCAAGTAATACCTCGTCATCTTCATCGTCTTGCTCTCCAGAGCTTGATGAATCCAATGATGAATCGTCACCTTCAAAGAAAGATTGTGGATCGATCTCAAGTTGCTTTTCTAGATCTCGTACACCGGAAACAACCATCAATCGTTCTTCTAACTTTCTAACACGGCGTTCTGCTCGTTTTATCTTACTACGATTCCGTATATCTTCTCTTCGTCGTTTGCGCTGTAATTCTTTCCCTTTCTTGACATATCTTGCTTCATTTTTATTTGCTTGTGAAGTAACGTCAACTAAATCTTCACAAAGAGAGCTAATAATATCATCACCAGCTTGCTCCAATACTACAAGACGTTTTTCAAGAGATCGTGTATGCTCTAATGCTCTATGCAGTCGACTTTGCAAAGAGGAGACATATAAATCAACAGATTCTTTCTTATTCCATAATGTGGATAAGTCATCACTGCTATTCTCCTCGACATCATCGGCATATTCATCATATGATATGAAGTTCTTCCCAACTACATCACTTCCAGCTCCTGCATCAGCACCTTGAATACAGGGTAGCTCTCTAACTATCTTTTCAGCAAATTTTGATATTGCATCTATATCTCCTTTACTACTATTGTTGATTAATCCTCGGTCTTTATTCATTTCAGATTCTACAATCTCCAATTCTTTTTCATATCGATCTCGCTTGCGCTTCAAATCTAACCGTTCAAGACCTCGAACATATGATGCAGTTTTAGATTTGCGTCCAGAATCGACACATGAATTTGATAAATATCGTAATGCACGTGCCCTTGCCCGTTCTTGTGGAGTTAAATCATTGTCACCTCCATATTGTGGACTTCTAGATGATGCATTTGATGAACCACTTGAATAATCAGAGTCAGAAGACGAATTATCACCATCATCAGATGAACTGGAAGAGTAGTCATCATTATCAATTTGACTACTTTCCCTTCTTTGTTCTTTAGACATTTCTCTTTGAAGATTATCCATACTATTATGCAGCATTGGGTTACTACTGTATTGTGTTTTAATTACAGGTGCAGAAGACCGACGTCCAGGACTGGGCTCTGTAGCACCCCCAAACCATCCTCTTATATTACCCAATACCCCACCTTGAGCAGTAGTAGCTTCATTATGACTTTGTGCTCTCGGTATGGATTGTATATTGTTACTTTCATTTGAATCTCTGTCCATACTTCCAAGACGCCGATTTCGTTCATTTTGTATAATTGACGCCATTGGATTTTCACTTCTAGCTGTTTGTGTAATATCATCTTTAGTAATATCCGAGCATGAGTGACTTCTATCATGACCAGAATGGGTATTGCTTTGTTGTATATTTTGTGTTGCATGTAAAGTTTGAGCATCGCCTTGTTGTTTGGTATCTCCTTGTTTGTTATTAAACATAGAGTTATCTTTATCATCTTCATCATCATCTAAATAAGCATTTCCTACACTGTTAATACCACCCCTTTTATTGTCACTTATATCATTGTTATCGTTTTGTTGTTGTAGTTGTATTGCAGTTTGCTCAACGCCATATCTGTTTGGTGGTCTTTGGATACCTTTATCATCCACACCACCCTCAATATCTGCCGACGAACAGCATGACGAGATATCACCATCATCATCCGACTCATCATCTGCAATTCCTGGATAGTAGAAATCAGACATAGCCGCTACTTCATATTTCGTATTCAAGTTACTGAAATTCTGAGTTGGCTGTCTCTTGCAAAATTCAATTCAAGGCAGGCAGATAAGGCCATCAAGTAGTTATACTAAAACACGATGATCATATTGACCACATAATATATCCTACTCTACATCAGGTTCAATAATCTTTTGAATACGGAGGTCCGCTGAGACGTTTTTTCAATTGGTGGTATCCGTGACGTTTGAGATTTTTTTGCACTTTGGTTGATGTCAGCGTGCTTTGGCTTGTTATCTTTGATATGATCAGCCGGAATAGGAAGCTTATTGTTTGTTATATCTTATTGGTATCAATTATATGCACTGTACATATATCAGCTTTTGCATCAACTTATCACAAATCTCCAAAACGACAAAGTATTACTCTTATGAATCGACAACCATTAGATAATAATATGCAACGAATAGTTCTCATAGGTGGAGGTCATGCACATGTTCAAGTTGTCAAAGCTTTGAATAAACATTCAAGACCATCTAATATACACGTTACATTAATTGATCTTCAATCTAGTGCAGCATACAGTGGAATGGTACCGGGTTGCGTTGCGAAGTTATATAATCTAAATCAAACTAAGATTGCTTTAAATTCATTAGCAGAATGGTCAGATATTGAGTTTATATGTGGAAAGGTAGTGGGTATGTCATTTGACAATGATGGAAAGAAGATAGTGTTAGTAGAAGTGAAAGATGAGTATGGAAATACTACCAAGAAGAAGGAACTTCTTCTACCGTTTGATCTAATATCTATTGATATTGGGAGTACCACTCGTTCTTATACTTCAATAGCTGGAGCTGAGAGATATACTATATCCACACGTCCAATCTCAGATCTAGTACTTCGTATACAACAAGAGGAGGAAGAGATGATTAAGAAAAAACCAAATGAAGTCCAAGTTGTAGTTGTTGGTGGAGGTGCAGCTGGTATTGAACTTAGCTTGGCTATTCGTGCTCGATGGAATGATCTCTTGGACTCTAAACCTTCAATAACTTTGATTGATAGCAGTGATGTGTTGCTATCTTCTGAAACTGATGCCTGCCGCTCAGCATTGCAAATCATCATGAAGAAATACAATATTAACGTCAGAAACAATTTGATGGTCGATGAAGTCAATTCAACTCACATTCATGTCAAATCTACTAACTCTAATAATGATGGCAAGAGAACTCATGAGAAGATACCATATGATCATTGTATGTGGGCTACAGGTGCCGAAGCTCATACATTAACATTTGATCTTCACAGACAAATTGGCTTAGACATAACAAACAGAGGTTGGATACGTGTTAATAAACATTTACAGAGTCTCTCTCATCCATCTATATTTGCAGCTGGGGATTGTTGTGAGATTATCAGCGATAAGAAGAGTCCTACAAAAGCCGGTGTGTACGCTGTTCGAAGTGGTCCCATCCTCATTGAGAACTTGATTCGATATCTTGATACAAACTCAAATACAAAGAAAAGTGAACTTGTAACATACAATCCTCAAGATGATTTTCTCAAGTTGATAATGTGTGGAGACGGCACAGCTTTAGGATTTAGATTTGGTATACCAATATATGGGAATTGGGTCTGGAAGTTGAAAGATCACATTGATACTATGTTTATTGACTTGTTTAATGTCAATAAGCTGCCTAATAAATACAACGAAGAAGAAGGCATAGACACGGCTCAATATGATGCATACGAGGCTCCGACGGAACAGATCAGAGTAGAGGACGCAGCCAAATTACTATTACGAAGAGATGATAATGTTGACTATCAAACTGCATGGAGTGTAATTAGAGAGATGAATACAGATGAGCTCTATCGGAAAGAAGTTCTAAGAATCATGAACGATTCGCCAGACATATGGTGGTAAAAAAGGCATATCAATTACTCATAAAGGTATACTGAATTATTCACTTCTTTAATGAATGAGGATATACACGCCAAAGACACATCTTGCCATCACCTGAACCTGTTGCCAGCAATCCCGATAAAGCTGCATTTCTCGACCAATCCATTGCAGTAACACTATCGCCATGACCACGAAGTATAGCCAATGGTTTCGAAGACGATATGCCGAAAATACGAAGCCTATGGTCCCAACCACCCACTCCAAAGATTCGTCCATCTGACCTAAAGCGACAAATAGAGACCCCAACCTTACCATCTGATTGCAATGAGCAGGTACGTGTCTTAGTACGGATAGATGCTTTCATTTGTGAAGAAATATCTGTTGCCAATGAAACTTTTATTGTTGACACAGTTCCTTGATCGTGCTCAGGTAATTCTGATTCAGCTTCATTTGCATCTCCTGCACAACCTCCCACTGCAACTAGGGACGTTGACTTCTTACTGCTGCCTTCATTATTACCAATAGAACTGACGAGATCAAGTGTCAGTACAGGGTCTTTACCGAGTGATACACTACAGATATGATTGGGATCAATTATCTCACTCGAACTTCTGTGTCCTCCTGCACCCAGATCATAAAACAGAGCCTCTCCATTCTCCATACCGCACCCCAAGACAACTCTTTGTGTAGTTTCTTGCAAACAAAGTGCTAAACTTGTAAGCATTCCAAACCTTCTTCGAGATCCATACATTGAAGAATTAATGTATTCACTACCACCAATATCCACTTTCCATGCTGGATTACTCTCTGGTTTACATCTCAAGTCTCTAACAACTGCGACAGAGTGTTCAGCTGTTGGTAGTGCCACCAAGTTGCTCAGCCCTCCCAACTCTTGATGATTTTCATTTGTATTATTGCCTACCTGACACGGAGACATGGCACAAAATGTCGATGAATATGTATAAAGTTGAACAACTGGATTACACGGTCTATTCATGTCATGTAGAGAAACTGTTCCAAGAGGATCACGAGTTTGATATAGGAATTGATTTGTTGTATTATTATGTGATGTACCGATACGACGTAATGAAAGGCCAGACCCTCCTCTTGGATAATCAACACATATATCTGATACAGTACACCGTCGTGTAGCTAGATCCCAAAGCTTACAAGATCCATCCTGATGACAGGAAGCCAACACAGCGCCTGACAATGAAGTATGAGATGCAGCAGATAGATGTGTTGCTTGTTGATGTACGTGATAATATGGTTGTATACTACTGGTATCCTTCTTATTGTTATTTGTAGGTCCTAGAAGTAAATTGGAACATTTAAATTGAAGATGTTCATCATCATCAGTACTATTACTATCACTGTCATTGTCGTCACTATCAGTATCATAATTTATTGATGATATTTCAGATCGAGAGTTAATTATTGGATCTTTCACGAAACATACTCCCGTCACACCAGCTGCCGTCACCGATGGATTTTTTATACCGATACTACTATTATCATGTTCTAAGGAAGAGTTTAGAGTGAATAGGGCGTCGGAAGACAACATATTGAACCCTAATGAGCCCACAAATGATAGATGTCGCCTCCACGCCAAGATTAAGTCAAAAATTAATATCGCCAATGAATCACACGTCACGGGCCACAATTATAGGATTGAGTTAAGAATATTCATATCAAATATCACCATCCTCTCTGCATTGGGGAAGAAATTATGTACGAAATTTAATTGTCTTTCTGAAGAAAGATGGTATGTGGATGTAGCTGTGAACCTTATTGTTTTATATTATCATTCTAGTGTTGATGATGTGAATTGTTTAACACGAGATAAGAATCTATCCTTGACAGTGGCATCAGCAACAACTTCCTTATCTTCACCACTACATTGGATATGAGTATATTTATCTCTAGCCAATACTGATGCTGCCAAATCCAAGGCTTTGGCATTATCGGTACCCTCTTCACAATCAGTAATTGTTGGGATAATTGACAGAAGCTCATACTTCGCTAACGGCCCAGAAGGAGTTGCAAATGGAGACGGAGAGAACTGTATCACTAGATTGGCACGTGCTAATTCCAATGTGGCACTACTCATCTCCTTTTCTTCTCCCTCAAAGGGTTCTTTTGTATTTGAACAACCACCATCTAGCCCCGAAGGTACACTGATCGCTAGTTGGCAATCAACTCTTACCCTTCGTTCGCCTTCTCGTCTAAGATCTAGTTTGAATTTACACTCTGTCGCAATGACCGTAGAATGGAAACTTCCTGAATGCACTAAACCACCTTCTGTTGTTAACATGGACAAAGGGTCAGCCAAGATTGATTGATTAGCGGCGCGTAGAATGATATCAACTTCTTCATCCAGACCACCTGGCTTTGACTCTAGCGATGCAAAGTATGTTCGTATCTCATCAGTTGCAACAAGCTTTATATCTTTTCCAGTCTTATCGATAGTCAGAACCTCATAATCCATTCTAGGGAGCTCTGACTTTATTGTAAAGTCCTTCATCTCCGGTCTTGCTCTATAGTATCTCAACATGTCGTCGACAGTGTTTGGATCTGCATTTAAAAGGTTGAACTCATCATTGATCGTCAAGAGAAGTGATCGGTTTCTCTTGCTATTCTTTGTATTTCCTCCTAACAAATCAATATAGTTTGTCAAGTCTTTTAACATAATATCTTGTTGAGCCTTCTCATCTTCCCAGCTAGACGACCTGGTGGTTATATTATCTGTGTCATCAGAACCCACACCCATCAATCTTACCGTTTCTAATAAAGATTCAATCCTTAATTGATAATTCTCAACTTCCATCTTCATGTTTGCATCATGGCTTATCCATTCTTCTATTCTTTTTTGATACTCATTCCTCTCCGATCTTCTCTTTGTATCTACTTCGGATAACTCTTTCATCAAGGCAGATTCGACTCTAGCTCTATCTTCAGCTATATCAGCTAACTCTTCATTGAGAGACTGGATAACACTCTCACCACTCTCCTTTACGATATGAAGCCTATCAGATAAAACTGATGACCTATGCTCAGCTTGTTGTAATTGTTCCCGAAGTGCTGCAACTAATTTTGATGTATCACCATCTTCATCATCATCACGAGAAGTAGCACGAAACGATATTTCCTCTTCATCATCATCATGTGTTTGGATTTTATTAGCTCCTGCGGTTAAATTACTACTACTAGCTAACCTTTGCAATTGTAGACAACGTAATTCCAACTCTTCATTACGTCGTCTCAGCTCACTATTTGTATCTATTAGTTGTCTCTTCTCTTCCTCATGCCTACCCCTAATTGCAACCAACTCATCGCTTAATATAGCAGAGGTTGTAGTATCATCTATGGTATTAGATGGCACATTACCAGCCCTACCACTTTCTTTTATGTGTTCATCATTTATGAGATGACTCTCGTTAGACTGCCAATCACCCCCCGGAATTGTATGCTTAGGCAGCCTCAAACATTTGCGCTTTTGGGGAGGGACCCAATGCGCACCGGGAGTAAAAATCTATCTAGCAAATCTCGGGGTAAACTGAGCAAATGACGGTCGGCAGTAAAAATTCCGAAAACTGTTGAAAATTGCCGTTGAGAATGACCGGTCATGTTGAGTGAACCCAAATAGACCCAAATCGACACTCAAAGAGAGCTTCTAATCAATCACTAATAATTAATAATCATCTTGTATTAATTGAGATAATAACTGTTGCTACATCCTTTAGATACGATTGATTAGCTTAGAATTACCATAATTTGATTACCTTATAATCAACAACAAATAACACTCTCAAAACAAATAAAAGAGAGTGCATTAATTTAGAGTAGTTTGTGGAAGAGGGGAAGAGGTTTTCTTATTGTTGTTGAATTCCTCTTCCCCTCATGGCGAGTAAAAAGTCATCGTCAGAGCTTAAAGCTGAATTGCATTCTTTAATAGCATCATATGAATCCAATAATGTAGATGTCGAATCAATAAAGTGTGCTCATAATGAAAGAAAATGTGCATTAGACTGGTTGCGAAATAATAGTGATGCCGATCAAGCACAAATCGATCATTACAAATCAATAGTAGTATCAAGAGAAGAACTTTCGAGGGCTCATAAACAATTGTTAACACTCCAAACAAAGATTAATAAAAGGTGCAAAGAAGAGGAAGAAGAGGCTGCATCTTCATTATTCTGTTTATTATTTTCATTATACAAGGATACTACTATCACAGCAACTTATCCTTACAACGATTATAATAATCTACACAATACTATAGTGAAAGAATTCGAGTCTTTACTGAATAGTGACGACTTGAAAGAGTATAGAGTTGGATTATATTTGTTAGAAGAGATGGACATATTTGAATTAGAGGATGATGGTTCTATAGATAGTGAGTCTGTACAATTAGGTGTTTTCCAATTCTTATTATTAGTAGACGAATACATCAAACAAAATCCAAGTATACCGTTTAATGAACTAGTGGCTGTGTATCATTCAAAGTTAGAGAGTGGATTAATAGATACCTTTAATAATGCTGTGCAGAATGGTGCATTAAATTATTATCATGGTGGGGAATATTCAGAAGGAGATAACTGGGAACAGTATGCGCTTGGAGATGATACAGAATTCACTGTAACGCAGTATATACACTTCGAATACATTGCTGGTAACATGTATAAGGCGGTTGATAATGATGATATGCCGTTTCTAACAGGTGCAATTACACAAATGATCAAGGAAGAAGGAGGACGAGAAGTATTGACATCTTATCTACAAATATTACTCAATGTGGAAATCATCGACTATGATAATGACTCAGGTATCATTACTCACAATAGCAAGACATTTTACGATGTTCATCAGTGGTTAAGGTCGGCAAGACGACCAGTACAATCTCAAGTAGTGCCGAATCAAGAAGTAGTACAGCAACAACGTCGTCAAAGTCAGAGAATTCGTGAACGGCAGCGGCTTCAGCAACAACAACAGCAACAGTCGTCACAGCAACCACCCAACACACAACAACAATCCTCTCAACAACCACTCAGTACTCAACAACGTGATAGACGGCATACTCTTCAATCCAAGGTATATCGTGAACAAGTAAGAAGACTTCAGAATGATTACGATTGTGGTGTTAATGGAAATCAATGCCACGCATGTAGAAGACGGCAAATGACAGGTGCAGCCGAGAATGATAATGATCCATATCGATTAACTTTCTATCAAGTTCAGTCAAGTTCAATTAGACGGCAGGGCCAGTTCAAGCCGAAGCATATCGTATCAACCTCTGGTACTAATGCTTGTGAATATACGTTATGTGAAGAGTGTTTTAAATATTTAGTGGAGAAAGAAGATGTGTTTAAGAACGTGTGGCCATTATTCTTTTGGCATCTTCTATCTGGTACACAACATTGTATGACCGAGGGATTGTTATTCTATTACTCAGTATATGACGGCCCGACGTTATGGAGGTTTATATCTCATACGATGAGACCATGGTGGATTGATGAGATTAAAGCAATTAGAGGTCGTGACGGATCGAATACCGAATCCGAGTACCATCCATTTGGTGAATGTACACTCAACAATCCACCACCAATATTTCAAGACAAGACCAAGGCATTGATGCGATTCAATAATGATTACAATTCAGGTGATTTAGCTAGAGTTGTTGATGCCATGAACAATCAAGAGGTAATGAACTTGAATGTATTATGTCCTTGGAACTGCTCAGCAAGTTGTCAAGATGCAGGCGAAGTGCCATTAGACGTCATGATTCAGAGGATGCTACCCAAGATAGTACTTCCATTATGGAATTCATCATCGTACAATCGAGTCCAATATAGTTGCAATCAATACTTTTCGGATGATAATGTTTACCCAACGATATTACTGAATGATAAATGGGTAGTAAAGCCAAGTATTAAGATTGGTGACAATGGAGTGGTTGTGATAACATGCAAGTACCATAACAACGGCCAAGATCGTCTCACTCTCTTCGCACCACGGTCTCCTCATCAACACATACTAAATGCAAAACAACCGGATCAATTGGCACATTGTATAACAGTTCCAAGAGTATCAAAACAAACACAAGCTAAACAGTACTGTACAAAGTTTGGCGTTACTCGATTACATAGTAATTACTCAGGTGTTGATACAATGAATATTGGCAATCATAGTGACTTTAGTAAAACGTCTGAGCTTCTTAGTCAACACGAGAGTGCATCAATAGTGGGCCGACAAGATATGAGTATATTGTTGAGTAAGAAAGTTAGTAACGGAGAAATCTCACAACATTTGGTTGATTCGTATATCAATAGTGCTCGAAGTAGATTTACTCCGTCGCAACTGAGGCAGTATACCCAAGGATCAACGTTCGTGAGATTTGATGATATGGTCCGGATTCATCTACACGAGTCTTCCAGTACGAGTCAAACAATCCAAGTACTCAATGATCGATCAAATCGTGGATCAAGACAACCAGCTATTATATCGACAAGACGCTCGTGGCCAATTAGTATCAATCTTCTTCAGACTGAAGATGCCAATGGATATGGTACACAATTTCGAGCCATTCCTCAGTTTAGTTTACCCACACAGGTACCATCTGCATCTACATGGTCGTTATTTGCAATCCTATCAAGTTGTCCTGCCTTGTGGAGGGCAGTGGATATGAAACAAACTATATTTCGATTTAGTCGCTGGGAAGGATGGTTGTTAACAGCAATAAACGCCCTTTGCTTCCAATTTCATTCAATACAAGCAGATAGCCGATCACCCATCAAGAGACTTACATCGTTAAAAGCTATTGCTGAGAAAGTCAATCCATTCGTAGTGCCATCTGATATGGATGAAGATGAAGATGAGGATACCGGTCCAGCTTTTTACCATTGTGGCATCAATAGCTTCAAACGTCTTTTCCCTTCTGAGGACTACGGTGAAAGTTTGTCAATACTTGAGTCTATCAACGAAGCTACTGCCAATCCAGATGATTATGCACAAAAGAAGGTGATCATCGTAGTAGGAGATAATGCACCAACAAGTGGTAACGTTCTTATTGGTACTGCCAAGTTTGAGCTTCAAGTCATATGTGTGTTAAAAGCTGATAAGAAAGGTAAGAATGTTAACGATTATGATGCCATCAGATTCATGCGTCACCCAGGGTATAGTTCATATTGGAAACAAGAGAGGAGAGATGTAGTTGCTACTCAATGTATTGATGGTGAGAATATATACGACAGTCTTCTATTTCCAGGTTGTTATTTCTTGCAGTATATCTCTGTTTATGTAAAGATTGATGACGAATGTATTGATCAATGGAAAAATAAAGTCTTTGAGAGTATGGGTGGAAAGTCTCATGTCGTATGTGAATGTAACAAATCTCCTTTGATACCAACAAATTGTACAAGTCGAAGTGACAAAGCAAAGTGTAATGCTAAGCACTTTGTTGGTGGGGATGGATCTCGATATGAAAATCCATTCAATGATTGTCGAAGGAAAGAAGCTTACATTTGCACTAATGTATACTGTGGTTTAAAGATATGCAAGAGGTGTTATGACAGTCTTTTGACGAATGAAGTTACAACGGTTATTCCATGCAACAATCAATCGGGTGGAGATCATCAACACAATCATTCGTCTACTATTGGAGGCAACGAGCAAAGAGATGAGGAGGAGGAACAACAACATGACGATAATGAACATAGAGTGGAAGGTAATAACAACGATGATGATGATGACGATAGTACTGGCGGATTGGGATTCTTACTACCAATTATGCAAGATACTACATTAGATCAAACAATGGACAATCAAATTGTTAATGAGGGTTTCTATACTACAAATGCATGTGATGTACCCATCAATATCGAACAAAGTCAAAACGGGAAAGAAGTTGTATCAGGTCATGTCATGTTCAATCAAGTTGGCAGTTGTACCAAACGACACAACAAGCCTTTAACTGGAACAAGTAGACAGAAACATTTCGTTCAAAGCTTATGCTCGACATCTCCTGGACAGGCATGTCCATTGCTACAGCCAGAAGCGAGTATGTTCACAAGACACTTCTATGCATCGGCTGCAACTGATCCATTATCTATTCTTGGCGCCAGGCCTCTGTTCCTACTCAATGGAAAGACGAGCCCATATGGATTTGCACCTGCATTAAGCCATGCACGTATGCATATGACAAATCCATTTTCATCTACAAGTACTGACTCAAGGTTTATGTGTTTGTACTTTGACGAGATGGGTAATAGCATACTCGGCAATCATCATTCAAGAGATGTATTTCAACGAGGATTTGTGGTGGATAACAAAAGTGCTTTTGGTATGACAGTACGAGACAAAGGACATACTCAACTTGCACAGAGTGTTGACAGTCGTAAGATGGTGTTGAGACTATCGGCTTCTCAGAAGTATATCAACTGGACTTGGTTTTTAACTTTCACTGCCAATCAAAGTGCACACCCGGGGTTGGCTCATTTACATGCTTGGAAAGAATCAATGAATTGGGTAGAGATGATACCAAACTACGAGTCTCTATCATCATTTGAACAATCAGAATATAAGCAAGCCATGGAGGAAGCATATGCTGTTCATATCTTTGCAGCATGGAATTCAGTGAGGTACATGTTTTTGAAATACATTAGACAAAAGTTGACGCGACTCGGCATATCGACGGCTATCTTTGATCGTGCCGAATACCAAAAAGACGCTGGTAATCTTAGCCATGATCATCTTATATTGGCTATTGATAAGAGTACAATGACTGGCAATACTGAACAATACATTCAAGACTTGATCCGAACGTCAGTGTTTGATATAGTCAAGCCCGAAGACTTTGATCGTATGATAGAGAATGGGTTATTGAAATCAGTTGATGAGGTTGATCAAATTCATCAACTTGCTAATAAAATCCTTCGTCATAATTGTGATGATCGTTGTTTGATACGGATTGGGCCTGGTGATAGTGATAAAGACTTCCGGTGTCGCAAATTGAATTCAGTATTAGACAGTCCTGATTGTACTCAACAAAGTTATATATCAATCCCTCACGACTTCAAGAAGGAAACACTCGAAGTATTGGAAGATATTGGTTTGTATGAACGTGCAGATCATGATGGAGGAGATGATGATGATTCTGTTAGTGGACATGTCGATGGGGAATTCAATCATCCATACTTCGAACCAACACGACATTTAGCTCCATGTGTGAACAGTGCATCATGCAACATGTCTCCCGTCATTCCAGACTTCTTTGTTGCTCTAAAGTCAATGCAGAATGCACAAGCACTCGATCACACTAATGGTATAGCCAAGTATGTGTGCAAGTACATTGCCAAGTTTGACGAAGGCAACTATGTTGTTTTGTGCCAAGATATACACACTGGACAATGGGTTCTAGGGAAGACTCATCTACACAACACGAAGATAGTCACATCCAAATTCAACGAGGATAAGGCATTTGAGAAAGAGAGGAACAATAATCATCAAAAAGGTAGAGATATGCCACACTTTGAGATTCGACAAATCGTAATGGGTGATCCTGAAGTGTTCACAGATCTTGAGTTTATCGAATTATCAACTCTTCCATTCGAGTTACGACCTACAAATAGTATTGAGCTCGATGCAAAGGGTAATGTTGTCAGTGGCAATCCTCTCGATGATGACGGTAATGAATATCCAGATGATGCATTCGAAAGTACAATACCAATGCAGCGTGCTAGACTACAATTCGACTTACCCGAACAACATCGTATGTTAGATGGCCAACTGGTGACATATAAGAATCATGATGGGTCAGTTTCAAAGTATGATATGATCTCCTTATTCTCATTACGGCCTCCTGAGTTACTGGGTGTGTTTAGGAATCCAGTTGATTACTACCGTTACTGCCATATCGACACTAAGACAATGGGAGAGGAAACTGTTGAGAATATGTTGGTAGCTGACTTACATTCATGCCCGTGGGTAGATTGCTTAGGTAGACGAGTCAAGATTTACGAGCTTGCAATGGCTGATGTGTTGGAATTGGTAGAACGTAACTTGAGTGCATTAGATGAGATTGACAACCTATCAAGTCGACAGACTTTCAATCGAAATGTCAATAGGGTAATACGAAGGATGGCTACGGTATACCAAACGTCAGAGGAAGACCGTGGTATTGATGATTCTATATGGTTTGAAGAGACTGCGATGACAAAGTTCATTCACACAAATGAATCTACCAACTTGCCAATACCCGTTGTATCGAATACCAGACCTGAGAATGCGTTGCAGTTTCTAACACATATCATACTATCTCTAGGGGAATATGATACTGAAATTGAGGCTTTGACACATGCATCATCTCGTGATTGTTTAAGAGAAGTTGGTTTGATCGGTAGTGATACAGACGAGGAGTCATTGAAGAGATACTCTCGAGAGTTGGTCCGAAGGTATGTGGAGGAACAGGTAGTCTTCTACCCCAACTCACTTACAAATGTTGAGACAATTATCGTTACAGCCAAGAGGGTACTCGATGATGCTATTATACATAATGCATTATCGATCAGTGAGTTGCCACCGTTTACCATGTCAAGACTTCGAGCTGAAACTACAGATAAGAACGAACAACTATGGACAGCACACAAAACATCACAGCTACAATCTGTATATACAACACTCGGCAATACCGAAGGTATTCCATCCAAGAATGACGTGATGGCTGCAAATCGCGACTCACCTTTGGAATGGAATCCTACACAGTCTGTAGTTAGATATGAACAACAATCTATTGAATCATTCGAAGAACAACAATTGGCTATCAAATTGAATGTCAAACAGATCAACAAGTATAGAACGATTAGTGGTAGTGACAGTCTTACCTATACAAAGAATCCAATAGTATACGGTGCACCTGGGACTGGCAAGTCGTTTATTGGTCAACTGGTAGTATTATATGCTTTATCACAAGGTCTAAACGTCATATCATCAGCATTGATGGCGGCACGTGCAAATACTCTTGGCGGCATACATCTGCATCAGTTATTTCAGCTACCAGTTGATCGAACCTCATCGATGACTCCATTTCGATTGGCTGAAGAGGCACTACAGAAGATCGAACGGAAGCCAGAGTTGATGTATCAAATTCGAACTGTGGATGCCATCTTCCTTGATGAGGCAGCAACAGTCTCTGCTGAAACGTTACGAGCAATAGATATCATTGCACGGCATGAACGCAATTCTCAGATACCATTTGGTGGGATATTGATACTTGGAACGATGGATCAATCTCAGATAGAACCCATCAACCAGCTCCCTTTTCTAACATCATCACTTATGTTGACTTGCTTCGTGATGGTAGAGTTGAAACATTCGGTTAGAGCACACGGAGATGTAGACTTTCAACGTTTACAAGCTATTACTAGGATGAATCCCCTCGAGTTGGCCAGTAATCAATTGATCAAAAATGAGTTTTATGATCTTGCCGAACGGGTATTAACATTTGTACCAAACTGGGACAGTCCACTTATAACTACTAATATGATGAGGGCATTCTCAAGAGTTCGACCTGCACAAGAGTCATTGGACGAATACCGTGAGAGTATCAAGCGACAGTTAGGAAATGCCAACATTTCTTATCGACGTGTCATGTCAAGCGATGTTCAGAAAGCACAGAATACAAATGCAGATTCATATAGACAGGCATCAGAACAGAGTGTCAAAGCATTGAATAGAGAATTGAAAGAGCCATCGGAGCTAGTGTTGTTCGCTGGTGGTGTATATGAATGCACTGTTAACGACACGAATGGACAATACTGCCAATCTCAATTTGCATTCATGCTAGATTTACCTTCTGAAGGCGATGTCAATAACAAGAGTGCAATTAAAATGTGGATAGCTCCTGCCGGTACACAACATATTCCATTTGATCAAAACAACATGCCTACTAGAGATCAACTGTTAGATGGTGACTGGAAGGAGGTTCGTATTGGATGTGCTCCAGAACGATTAGTATCTGTTAGGGGAGGGATACAGGCAAAGAGATCACAATATGCATTGAAACATATTGGAGCAATTACTATCAACAAATCACAAGGAGCGACACTACCGGCTGGATTGGCTATAGAAATTACCAAAGAATATTCTCCATGGGAAAGTGGTCAAGTAGTAGTTAGTCTTAGTAGAACAACTGTTGGATCAAAAACAGTGATTGTTGGTGATAAGAGATATGCAATCGATAAAATGTGGGAGCTTATTACGAAAGGTAACCAATGGACTCGATATACTGAACATGTATTGAGCCTTATATCGATCAATGGAAATAGTAGAAGCAGTCAAAGTGGGCAAGGCCAAAATGGTCAAGTTATATTCGATTATCCAGCAGTATATCCTTTCCGTATGTGTGACGGTATCATCCCAACGGATACAACCGGATATGTATATTGTTTAGCATCGGTACGAAATCTAGAAAAGATATACATTGGTCAGACTGAGTGCTTATCTCAACGAATTATTCAACATAATAGTGGTAGTGGAGCTCAAGGGACGGAGGATATTAGAGATCGTCCTTGGGCAATAGGAGCATATATTTGTGGTTTATCACATATGACTATGAGTGATCGTATGAGTTTAGAGCGTAGTTGGAAAGAATTGGTTAAGAATATGATTAGACAAGGTCGGAGAGATTCATTCTCATGGATTAATGCTGGTGCACGAGTAGTTGATAGTTACAATGAAGGTACTGACGTAGATGATGAGAGGATTCGCTTTATATTATGCATTGAAGAGGATACTGCCAATAATAGTTTGTAATTGCTTAGATTGTTTGTTTATATACATCCTTTAAGCTTGCCCGTGCCCTTGTGGCACGGGCCTACTCTCTTCTCTTTTGTTCTCCCTTCTCATACTCCCTCGACTGTGGCCTACTAAGTAAATACTCTTAGCGATACCCCCATAATACCCCAAACTTGGCCCGAAGTGCCCTAACCCATTAGTACAGAAGAGAATAGAGAATCAACAATTAATACAAAGCAATACTCTCGGTTCCTTATTAGTAAAATAAACCAATGTAAAGTCTGTTGTTTGATATACTAATGACTACTCTTCTATAATGATCATTAAATCTATATTTCGTCGTGCAAATTATTGCATCTATATCACTATTGTCACATAATACATCTAATACATCGATACATGCAAGTAATGTGGATTTGCTACATTGTGGATATAGTAGTCTATACGAATCAGTGTATCTACAATCAACAATACATTCTACACACGGATTGTATATATTTATATCAAATAATACTACGCATGTTACAAACAACATACAAAGAATATAATTAATACATACAAATCAACAAATTAAATTACAAATAAAAGGATGACTAAACCTCTGTAATGGCGTGGTAACGGCAGCCTTTTTAGTGAATAAAACTAATTAAAATCAGTATACAACACGAGTTAAAACAACCGCACGACATGACTTAACAGTTCAGTCACTCCAAGATTCAATAATATGTGATCTCTCACAATATTATATAGTGCACATCGTCTCATAAATTATCATAATCGTCATACACACACAAGTAAATATAGAAGCAACAACATGGATTTAGACAATAACGAAAATAATCGTAATCGTCCTCGGGAAGATGAAGAAGGAGGTAATAATAATGGTGAAGGTGATCGTAATGTCCAGCAAAGAACTGATGTATTGATTTCTCGAACTGGATGCTTCCGAGTAAAGGTTCCGCTATCTGTGGATCACTTGCAAGTCGTGGATCGTCAAAGTAGTAATAATTCGAAGAGTATTAGTCCAACCCTTACAATAAGATCTTTACAACAACATATGATGGACGGAGGTGGTCATGGATCGGCCATGGTCTTTATCATTACAAGTATTAATACTGCATCAACATCAGGAAGGACTCAAGTTCAGATGCAGAGAGGACCAAATGGAAGAAATCAACTCAACCAAGTTAGTCATTCTCGAACAATCCATTTGTTAGATCCAAAAAGTGAATCGGGTAGTAACATGGCCGTTATGTTTCATGGAAGTGGAAACAATACACGTATGTTAGCAGGAGACACATCAATAGTAAATGATGGCACATTACGTAAGTGTTTGAGTGTTATTGTTTCTTTTTTCGTTATCTTGTGTGAACTTATCTCATGCGCATCATGTAATATCTTTACACATTTCTATTGCTATTATAGGTGTTGGGGCGGTTGTGCTGATGATCAATGTTCCGGATGTTGAGCACTACATGGTAAACACACCTGTCGTCACCACCACCCGTCCCTTACTCGTACTTGCTAATGAACACGAGTTCCCTGAACGACCAATCAATACTGAAGGTACAAGCATCTCAGGATACATCATCAACAATTGTAATATTGATCTACAAATAGTACATATCTATGATTCAAGTTGTGGAGGTAATCTTTGTGATCAGCAGGGACTCAAAGATAGCAGTGGCGTTATCAAGAGTAGATGTTCATGTATACAAGCAACAACTAGGAATGGCAAGCCTATGTTTGGATTGACAGTTGAAGTTCGAAGTGCTAGTGGTGTTGTCTTCAAAACAGAGCTTATTAGTAAAAACTTCATGAAGCAGTACGTATTCATTGGTAGTCTTCCCGAGGGTGCACGTGCACATATGTTTCAACAACAATGGGAAGTCGAAGATAGACTATATCAAAAGATCCAATCGGTGTTTAACTTCATTAACAGACACGGAGGATTCCGAGTTATTGGTTGGACAAGGCGTGGAGAGGTTCTAGATCAAGGAGTAGATCAGCCAAACAATGGGCTGCCATACAATGCCGCTAGGGTCATGGTTGAGGCAGGTACATTACGATACCACATCACACGGGTTGATCCGATGACACCTCTTGCAATTGATTTGGATGTATTGCACCGACTCAAGTTCGATGTTTCTACTGACTTATAAATCAGTTAGGGATGACGGTCAGGGTACAGTATGTAGAAGAAATATAAGTAGAAGAAAGATGAGAGAGATTGAAATGATAAGATTTAGTTTGATTTAGTAACAACATTTGGTATCTTACTACTTATGTTAAGTATGCTTCTTGAGGCGAGGTTACATAGTATGACATCATACCCTACATACTCACTTCCATGACTACCACACAAGATCTACATCCACATTTGGTGCTACTGGTCTTCAGAATTTGTCACCATATTAACAGCAACAATAATATAGCGCTACTAAAACTGATAACTAACAACGGCAATTGATAGTATAAGGAACTTTGATTAAGCACTAGTACACCTGTACATACCATGGCATCGAAAACAATTGTTCCAATTAACACTAAAGACTCCCAATTGCACCACCACCTTTGCCTCATAGATCAACCAATCCAACTATCGTAATCAATTAATCATGTCGTTCCAAGCTAAGCTTAACTCTATGATCCACAATACGGCTGAGTACTACAGACCATTATTCCGGTCTGGAAGGTGAGGTTAATTTTTGTGGCGTCAACTGTCGAGAGTTGGGGGCCTACCTATAACTTTTGTAAATATTGTGTGGAAGTGGGCAGAAGGTATTGTATGGTGGCTTCCTACACAATAGTGGCTGTATGGTATAATTGGATTGGTATAATAAAGGTTAAATGGGTGATTTGTTAAATAGTACCTTCTCATTTGTCTATTGTTATTTGTTATCTACTCATTTACCCAACTCAACTCACTCATACTATTTATTTCTCCCCACTATTTCAATTCTTTGATATTATTATACGCGATGTGTATGTTATAACGCCTGTTACTATATATTATTATTATGATACAGTGTTAAGCCATTGTGGCATATCATGATTGCAACATCTGTCATTATGTACACACAAAATTACATCTTCAACAAGGGTAAGTATTTCTGTACTATTTGGTAATTAACACATTTAATTATATCTAACCATGGTATTGTTCATCGTCATGCATTATAAATGGTATATGATAGGTCCAAAGATTCAGGCTGCTAGACAAGAGGCAAAGGTTGCAGTCGCAGAATATCACGAAAGGCATGGAATTACCGGACATCATTAAAAACAATATTTAATTCAACAATTGATATGGGGGGGATATTCTATTGTGGCGGTATTATACTATGGTAGATTCTCCATGTTGTTAAAAAGTGGATTAAATTGTTTGATGGTGGATTTTGTATATTATGGGAAGCGGAGGGATGAAGCAATCTTCAATTATCAACAACAAAATTATTAGTTATTGCAAATGGGGATTGTGTTAGTAGCTTTAAGGGATTTAATTCATTATATAAATGAAGGTATTCCGACATACTGATACCACTTATTATTTGTTGTTATATCTCTTTTAATTTACAGGGGAGAGTTTAAAAATATACCATACTCACTCTTTTAATTATTAAAATTATCTACGCAACACCCCTGCCTATACTTTAAGCAACGCGTTCATACGATCTAAACCAGAATGCAGCACCACAAAACACCAGACGAGTACGAAGATGACTTTGTGGAAGCTCCGACGGCTTGCCGCCAATTGGGGGTACAGCACAGTATTCAAAAAATGCCTTAAGGTGACTACTAAGGAGCGAGGTAGTCCTCTCCCTTTTCGTTCCCAGCCAGAACATCAACGAGAAGGGAGATCTTCCGTGATTGCGCTCAACAAGAGATTGACATTGGCATTTGTTACAAGAAAGGACGGTGATAGTGCTGATAATTGATGTGTTTAGTGTGTGGTGTAACATCTAATTTATAATGTAGTCTATTGTTTTATTGTTCAGATCACTCGTCTTGGCGCACTGCCTTGTCGTGGTTGTCTATTTCTATTGTATATCACAGCCGACTCGGCAGCTAATATACGCCCAAACTCTTTTGTTGTCTTAACACGTGTTTGGGGGAAAGTGGTGTCTTGACAAAGTTCATCCTTATATCTCTCATAATCTTTGAACAACTCTTCCCAAGATGTTATCTCCGGTGAACAGATTTCGTTTGATTTGGCTTCTGTATCTTCTACTCTAATTTCTTTTTGAGTATCACCACTCTTTCTTGATCTGGCAATAAGGGATGCTATCCTCTGTTTCAGCCCGCCAGACAGAGCAGCAGATACTAGTATAGATGAGTAAAATGCTGGATCAACTGTCAATTTACGCCCTTCCAACGAGTCTAGTACAAACATGAGAAACTCAAATTTCCCAGGCCCAGCTGATAACTGAGACTGGGTGCTTTTCCTCATTGCTGCAGAGGTATAAGGCATGTCAGTTTGGAGGTTCATGCCATCAATCATTGCTCGAAATGTCAGCTTTGATGGAATATATCCTGCTCTTAGTAGACCAGTCTGTGAAGTGCGAACATTATAATTGCAGAAGAATGATTATATTAGACATATAAGAGGAGACAGAGTAAAAGGCAAAAAGAAAACACGTGCAGACTTACAATCGCCTCACGTGCAACCACATATTCACCGGAATGTAACGCCTCTTGTATCAAATTGTTATATCCGGACATCACTTGCTTTCCCTTGAGTGTCTTCTGACCACATCGTTGATCAGTGATGAGCTCTAAGGCATCATCAAACTTCCCCGCAAGACATAGAGACTGAAGACCTTTAGATATGGCATAGCTGTCAGGATTCTTAATCTTCCTAAATATGTCTGCAGCCGCGTCGTACTTTCTTCCAGCTATACATGCACTCATTAGTGCAGTTAATGTCTTCTTATTTGGCTTGACACCAGCACGGTTCATCCGAGAGACGAGGTCGAGCGCCCTTTCATGATCGCCCAAAGCAGCTGCAGCCGATATTGCCGTAGTATATAATTGTACATTCTCCATCAAAGCTGCTGTGCGTTGATCTGAGCATGCACTTTCAAACAAAGTAAGACATGGACCGGGTTTCCCCGCACTCAGCAGACCTTTCATGAGTAGACCATATGTCATGGAATCAGGAGTGACACGTGTTGTCTCCATTTCATTCACAAGATCTTTTGCTTCGAACAATCGGTTAGAATTACATAGCGATTCAATGATATTGTTGTAGCTTACAATATCAGGTTGAATTCCAATCCATTTCATATCATCAAGAAGATCTAATGCTTTTTCAAGGTCACCACTTTTGATGGATGCCTTGATAAGTGTCGTGTAAGATACCCTGTCTGGTCGTAGGGGAGACTTCTTTAGTTTTTGGAATACGTTGTAGGCATTCTGGTATTGACCCATTTTCGCAAATGCATCAATCATAGTGTTGAATGTGACCAAGTTCTTTGCTGGTTTGCCAAGAAGTGGATTCTTTAATGATGGATCTGGCATGCCGTCGAAAATATCAATTGCAGCAGCAAGACCTTCCTTCGTTCCTCGTCGCGCGGCTGCTGCCAAGGCGATGTTATATGTCCTTGTATCTGGAAGCATGTTTAACGGATCGCCCTTGCCTGACCACGACAACGCCCTCTTCCCCTTGATTGAGACTTCAGTGTTCCCCTCAACAGCTGCGAGAACTCGTAATGATGATTCATAGTCTCCACGGATAGCGTGTGCTCGGAGAAGTGCCGACACCGTGAATATATTCAAGGCTGAGATATTAGCTGCAAGCTTACCATCATAAATCTGTTCCACTTTCCTATCTGATCCATCTCCTGCTAGACCAAACACTTCCTCAAACGTTTGAATAGCCTTCTCGGGACTGTTACATGTATTGTAAGCTTTCATAATTAGGTTCAGTGTCTTTCCATTAAGTACTGCTGATGCATCCATAACAGCTTCCAAAACACGGTCGGCTACTTTGACATTCTTTGTAACCTCATTTCTTGCAATGTATGTCCGGATCAAATCGCGGGATCGAGATAGAAGCATCTTTTGTGCCGCAGTTTGTGGTGCCAGCTGTGTTTGTGTGGTCGTAGTAGATGCCGAAGAATCCGATGATGATGTGGCTGATTTCCCAGCATTGCGAAAGCCAAAGACGGCATCAAATGTGGGTGTTGAGTCACTTGATTGGTCAGCAGCAGTACTGGTATCATCCTTCTTCTCTCCAACGCGCTCAAATAGAATACGAACTGCCTGTCCAGGTAGACGGCTCGTCACAGCCGATGTGAGACCATCAGTGCTATGTACCTCCCACATTTGTGCCCCGACGGATGATTCAACAGAAACGACACGATCTCCCACACGTAAGTTATCTTTCACCTCAGGTGCCGCTTTGTCAGATATACCCATAACTGTAACATATCCATCATCGGTATCTATTAACAACGAGGGAGAGAAAGAAGTGTGAGATTAGAGATAAAAATGAAAGTATTGTCCTGCAATATCCAAGCTCACCTTCTACATTAATCCCAATAGGACGAGACAAGGACAACTCAAAGCTCTGTACTGCCTCGAAGCCATCCACAACCTCTAATCCCAATCTACGAAATTCAAAATCCATCGTGGGTACGATAACCTTTCGTGAAGATATAGCAGAACGGACACCATCTAATGTGCTCTTGGGCCATAGCTTATCACCAAGTGTGGCAGATGTTGCCGTTAATACATCCCCGGCACGTACGCCTGATTCCCATGCCAATCCACCTTGCGCTACTGATGAGACAATCACTCCATCAAATGTTTCAGATAGCATTTCTAATGCACTATTTTGCAATACCTGAACTGACCCGGTCACAGAAGAAGATTGTTCCTCCTTATTCTTTTCTTCAACACTTTCTCCATTCGTCGTCTCTGCTTCCTCTCCATCGACACGACGACCTTGTAATTCATCTACAAAACTTTGAAATCGTAACGTATCAACATCTAATGCCAATTCTGATAATTTCCGTCCAGAATATACCTGACGTAAGGACATACCGATTGTATTTGCCACTGCAATTTCCTGTCCCTTGGCTACAAGTGATGCCAATATTTCAGGATTATCTTCTTCAGTATCATTTGTATCAGTTTGTTCAGGCTGTACTAACGAACCAACTATAGGTAATCGTATTTGATACTTCGGTTTCTGTACAGTTTGTAATCTAGCAACACGACGACGTTCTTTCTTGGCTAGCAATTCATCCACCTCATCTTGATTATCGGGTGGTATACTATCTAATAATGATGTAGTTGAGGGTATTAATCCTGGTATTAATTGTCCACTAGCTTCTGAATTATCTAATTCGGCAAATTCATCATATGGTATTGCTGATAAGTATTGACGTGTATTACTTCTTGTATAGTGTACATTGTTTTGTTTGGAATTCCTTGATACGATCTTATTATTTGTTTGACTAACAAATGCTGTAGTTGAAGACGCTGTAACTTGTGATACTTGTGCAGTACACACCGCCAATGCTATAGATCTATATTTTCCCATACTTATATTATGTATAATAGATCAGTCTCTCTCTCTCTCTCTCTCTCTCCTTGCAAAGAAGAAAATTGAAGATATCCACTTCAACTTGGTGTAATCTTTGGTTGTTTATCAATTATGCTCTCGACTTCAAAATACGCAGTGTATCTATGTTTTATGCACTAATTGATAAGGAAGGATATTCGCTGACGAATAATGGGTTGCACTCTCAGCAAATGAAGCAGATGTTGAGTATCAGTATAAGCAAGAGGGCGATACGATGATGAGTAAGTGAGTGCTCCGGAAGATACCTTTTTTCCGCTCAAAAGAGATCGGAAGATCAAGGGGTACGGTCTAAGGACTAAGGACCCACAGCCCACATTATGGTCTCAGTAAATTTTTGATTGTGATTACAGCCTTGACGTGAACAATCATTGCACAACATCACATATTAACCCAATATTAAAATGCAAAAGGACGATAATTCTGCGGTCACTACTGGGACCGCCGTACAGTAAGTTCGAGCTTTCACATTTTTATAATATTTTGATATTGCTTGATGTGCACTAAACGAAAACCAAATTTATGTGTTTGTGATGTTTGTATTGTATTTAAAGTATATTATTTCTTTCTAATCTTTAATAGAAACTTTTCTTCCTTCTGATACTAATGGTAGTAATAGTAATAATAATGATGACAATACTACTACAAACATTACGATACCGGCTAGGACTACAACACAGGAAAGTAATTTATATGGTGATAGTGCTCAACTAATAGCAGCAGCTGCAAGTGCATATAATGTTTACGGTGAAGGAGGAAGGAATCAAGGATCAAATGAAGAAGATCTTATGAGACAGGCTAGATTAGCAGTTGCAAATGGTTGGTTGGAACCCAGTTTACCGGCATTACCACAACAGGTTACACAAGTTGATAATTCGACACATAAAAATGATAATAATGTGCAGCAGCAACAGTTTCAGTTACAAATTACTGGGGGGCGAGCATCTGATACATTACAAGAGGAACAAAAACAAGCAGCAAAAGAAGTCAAGGCAGCGGAGGATAATCACAGACTTGCTGCAGAACTCCTTGCAAATGCTAGAAGATCAAAAGATAATGTAAATGAAAAGATGAAAGTAAATGTTGAAGCATCGACTGATGAATTGCTGAGTGTGAAGTGTAGATGGAATGAAAATTACCAAAGACTTGTGAGTATAATATTGTTTGTGTATATTTGTAGTTGTTACCTCAGATATATACACTGACATATTATCTCACCACTAAACTTTCTCAAGGTTGAGTATAAGAATAAGCATGGACATTGTCAGCTGCTCCGCAATCCAAAACGGAGTAATAAACGAAAACATTCCATTGAAACAAGCGACAAGGAGGAGAAAGATATATCAAACTTGGGAACATGGATTGGTCAGGTGAGACAAGATTATAAACGACGTCCAAATGATGCCAAGAGACTTCAACCATATCAAATTGCTGCTCTTGAACGAATAGGGTTCAATTGGAATCCAAGGGAGAACTATTGGAATGAAATGTTTGAACAGCTCAAGGTGTATCTACAGAACAATGGTGGAAAGATGCCTCCTCGCTTTATTCATAATGAGAAGTTTCCACTTGGACAGTAAGTCATGGTATTTGTCGGCCTCAATGTGTCTTTTTAATAATATGTATGCTAACGCCGTACTACTTTATTACCATCTATCTAACAGATGGTGTGACACACAACTGGATAATTATCGAAAGATACAGCAAGGAAAGACCCGATATATTAGTCAGGAAAAGATTGACATGTTGAATCAAATTGGTTTCATATGGGACAAAAGAGGACAGTTATGGAAAGACAATTATGCCAAACTAAAGCTGTTCAAAGAACAGCAAGGTCATTGCAATGTTACATCTACAAACAATGGGGGAGATAAGTCTTTTGGCACTTGGGCAGCGAAGCAGAAGAAGAAGTATAGCAACTATAAGGAAGGTAAAAATGTAAAGCTTGAGCATACCTTGACAGATGAACAAGCGAATTTACTGGATGCAATTGACTATGGAGCAAGTGTCAACAAGACAAGCGGCAGGAAGAGTAGTCGTTCATCTCAAGCAGCCAAGAAGTCAAAAGATCAGAAAAGGACTGACGAAAAAGCTTTGGCTGATACAGCAGCGGAGAGCCAAGTTTCGATTACACCTGTGTAATGTAGAAATACATAATATCTCTGTAATAGTTTTAGCTTTAGCTTTATTTATATTAGAAGTGGGATCAGAGGGTCCGATTAAGGTCCTCCCACAATTGTGTCCTCACTTGCTCCGATACAACGAATAGATTTATGTTTTAAGTTAGATTTGATACTGTGTCTAACCTATTAATTATTTGGGTTATCCTTAGGGTTCTGATCATTACTGATGGCTGATGTTTTGAATAGTAGGAGATAGAGAAGGATTACAACATATAATCGGAGCCTTGTGAGCTATTAAAGTATTACTAATATCCAAATGTTGAGGTACAACTCGATTTTAACATACATAACTTCATTGACGGCGTCGAGTATACTTTTGTCGATAAATGCATTTTATGCACATCAATCATCACGTCGTTACGCATATACTCAACAACTTTATCTCGGTAGTATAGCGGAATCTGACTTTTGGATAGCAAGAACGCAAAACAATACAAGTTTGGATAGTTGTAAGCTACCAGCATCCTCAGTAGTAGCACCAATGACGACGGTGAAATTAAGTAATATGAAGGATTTATAATATACAAGTCTATTCCTATATCCACAGAGCTTTGTTGTTAAAGTCAATCTCTTCTGACTTTGAGCCACTAGATGTGAACCCAGATACTTGTTGCAGTCGTTCTATATCGTCATCTTCTAAATCAAATGTTAACACCTGACGCAAGTTATATTGTCGGCTGTATGCTGAACCCCCTTGTTCTTCGGCCATATCCATTCCTAGCTTTGTGCCAACAGATATGCTATTGCTTTCATCGAGTTGTAGCAACCATCTCAAAGATATCGACTCTACTGATACTTGGTATTTAAGCGCCATATCCTCGAGTGTATCCATGATTGATCTATATCTTTTCCACTTATCTATATTGCCTGCAATTCCTCCATCATTAGAACTGCATCTAGAGTCACATATTAAGGAGTTGAATACTTTCTTTGCAGACACTGGTAGCTGTTCCCACTCTTGATATTGATGAAACTGATTGGTCAATAGACCTCCAGCGAGTGGAGAGGAAATGAGATGTTTGTATTCATTAACTTCGATATGTATATTGTTTGTGTTCATCAGACTGCCACATATATCATTGTATGAAATATCAAAACCACAGCTCATAGCTGGATCAACTATTTCTATTGGGAAATCCTTGGTCGATATAGATTTGATAAGACCCTCATTTTGTAGATCAGACAAAGTATCCAATATATCAAGATGATAAGGCGAGTCTTTGCAGTATCTTAACACTACAGAGTCCAAGCAATCTGTTTTTGTTCGAATCAATGCATTGCTAATACTCTCTCTAACCAAGTAGCCGTTACCATATTGCACCGTATCTCCCTCTATTTGCGACGTCAGGGCTAAAGGTACATCCATTAATACACTAAAGTGACAACTTTGTAGTACTGATTTTGGAGTAGAATGTTGCAATGCACTATAAAAGTTTTTCTCAACTTCATGTCTCATTTCTCTCTGCATATCATGTTGTTTCATTTGTTCTATGGCAATTGATGAAGGTGATCTTTGCTTGTTTTTATATCTACTTTTCTTATTCTCATTATTATTACACATCTCATAGTAGTCATTCATTCTAAATGTATTGAATCCTGAATCTACAAGTCTTTGACAGTTCTTGACACCTTCTCTCCATATATCACCATCAGTATTTCTAATTGCATTTGATGGGGGTTTGATTCCAATAGCAATCAAGCAATTTTGATCCTTATCATAATATGCTCTCGGAGGTAGAGTGCCTGTCTCTTTATCTAACTGAGGAATTGCTGGTAGCTTACAACTATCCAAACTTGTATTGTTTTGCGTTCTTGCTATCCAAAAGTCAGATTCCGCTATACTACCGAGATAAAGTTGTTGAGTATATGCGTAACGACGTGATGATTGATGTGC
>Ga0214479_100221_pt1 | contig 36261 bp, 26 predicted proteins | sample M1_20Mar14CPVII9_5_FD_165054 | JGI IMG/M metagenome (GOLD analysis project Ga0214479, IMG submission 165054) | Marine eukaryotic communities from Monterey Bay, California, United States - M1_20Mar14CPVII9sort6BwellE14 | ecosystem: Environmental > Aquatic > Marine > Unclassified | place: USA...
GGCTAACACCGACCTGGGTTCCACGGAGCTTTCTACACCCCGGGAAGCGGATTCGACTGCATCCGGATGATTATTATGCCATGGGTGCTGAGCGAGGCGGGATCGATGAGCGCTGGTTTGGCAGCACCACAGAATGTGCTAACGAAAATCGAGAAGCAACCGAGGGGTTAAGTTTTTGTCGTTTTGAGGGGGAAGCGTTCCTTCTTCGAGATGCAGTTGACGAATCCGGGGCGGCTTTGATTGGACCCCAAATGTGGGGCAAATACAAAAAGTGGCCTGTGTATTCAAAGTTTTTTGACAACATGGGGCCTATTCCCCATCACATGCATCAAAGTTTTGACGATGCAGCACTGGTTGGCCAGGAGGGGAAACCGGAGAGTTATTATTTCCCGCCTCAGTACAACAATTGTGACAATAATTTTCCTCACACATTCATGGGGCTGGAACCGGGGACGACTAAAGACGATCTTCGGAAGTGTCTTGAGAACTGGAGCAAGGGAGAGAATGGTATTCTTGACCTCTCGAAGGCTTATCGACTGAAACGCGGAACCGGGTGGTTGATTCCGCCGGGAGTTCTGCATGCTCCCGGTTCATTGTGTACTTATGAACCGCAATGGGGCAGTGACGTTTTTGGCATGTTTCAAAACATTGTTGAAGGGCGGTATGTTCCGTGGTCGCTGTTGGTTAAAGACATGCCGGAAGAGAAGCATCAGGATCTTGATTTTATTATTGGGCAGCTCGATTGGGAAAAAAATGTTGATCCGAATTTTAAGGACAACAATTATCTAGAACCGATTGTTGCTGATCAGGGACCGGGTTGGTGTGACCGCTGGATTGTTTACGGAACTGTTGACGGTGAGCAATTATTTACGGCTCGCGAATTGACGGTGGATCCGGGTTGCAAATGTACATTGAAAGATCCAGGGGCGAGCAGTTGGATTACGGTACAAGGCAAAGGGCGTCTTGGATCGCTTGATTTACAGACTCCCGTGATCATGCGTTACGGTCAGCTTAGTGAGGATGAGGTATTTATTTCTCACCATGCGGCATCGGGCGGGGTCGAAGTTGAGAACAATGGTTCTGAGCCATTGGTTGGGCTTCGATATTTTGGTCCAAACACTTGGGATGACTTGCCGCCGGTTGGTGGACATAAAGCGTGATCAGCGGATCACCATGCCTCGAACTCGTTAGATAACAAATCAATCACCTGATTTACGTCAGAATAGATAAAAAGGGAACAGATGAGCAACCAACTAAAACTTCATAACGCGATGTGGCCTGGACTTGTTGGCAAGGGAACGGATGAGGGTCAGGAACCGCCAATCAGTCTTGAGCGAATGCTCGATCTGACCGTAGCGGCGGAAGTGAATGGCCGAAAATTTGAAGGCGTTGACTATTTTCTCTTTCTACCCCACACCGATCCAGATGCGTCGGAAGACGAATTGCGTGGGATCGCGGATCTAATTCAGAGCAAAGGGTTGAATGTCGGTACGCTGGTAGCCCCGGTGTGGCCGGGAACTGTCGGTGACAGTGCGATGGGAGACACGGAGGCGACCGACAAGTTTTTAAGCGCCGTTAAAAAGGCTTGCCATATTGCCAGCGTTTTTAATGATCATGGCGTTCGGTCGTACGGAAGCATTCGAATTGATTCCGCCGAATTTGGAGTAGATCAATGGCGAGAAAATCCAGGTGCTAACACAGCGAAGATCGCCGCTACGTTCAAAGAAGCCGCTAAGATTGCAGCTGACCATGGCGAGCGACTTGCCGCCGAGGGAGAGATCTGCTGGGCCGCGATGCACTCTTGGAAAGACATGCTCGACTTGCTTGAAGAAGTCGGAATGCCTGAAACACTTGGTTTTCAAGCCGACCTCGCTCACACTTATCTTTACCTGATGGGGTACAACGCCCCTGAGCATGCTCTGTTGCAAGACGGCTATTCGGATGAAGAGTTCTGGGCTGCCTACAAAACGATGACGGATAAGTTGCGACCTTGGACGATTGATTTTCACGTAGCTCAAAACGATGGTGAAGTCCACGGTGCTGGCGACCATGATAAAACAGGGAAACACTGTCCTGCCGACGACCCCAATGGAAAGCTGGACATCGTCGAGTGCTCAAAGTACTGGTTACAAGATGCCGAATCGAGAGGAATCCAGCACATTTGTTGGGATGGCTGCATGTTCCCGAACGCAATGCTGGAATCGCCTGAAACTTGGAATACGATTCTGGCGTCGATGATTGCTGTTCAGGAAGCTCACGGCTAGAGAAATACTTTTCAAGTATTGTCTGAGGGGAAATCGTTTTGTTCCCCTCGTGAGTGAAGCGATGGTTCAGTTGCAAGGTCGTTCGCGGTTGCGAAATTTGGCCTAATTAAAAAGTCACAGATGAATTTTAACTCTTGAGGAATCGGAAACATGGCCAAAAAGCCGCTTAATATTGGAATGATCGGTTACGGATTTATGGGCAAGGCTCATACCAACGCGTACGCGACCGTGGGGAATTTTTTCGAGCTTGAGCACAAGCCAGTGTTGAAGGCGCTTTGCGCCCGCAACGCAGAGAAGGCGCAGGAGTTTGCGGACAATTGGGGCTATGAGTCGGTGGAGACCGACTGGCGTGCTTTGATTGCCCGAGACGATATTGATGCGGTCGATATTTGTGTGCCTAATAATCTCCACAAAGAAATTTCAATTGCAGCTGCAGAAGCTGGCAAGATGATTTTGTGTGAAAAGCCGATTGCGATGGATGTCGCTGAGGGTGAGGAGATGTGTGAAGCGGTTGAAAAAGCCGGTGTCAATAATATGGTCTGGTACAACTACCGACGCGTCCCTGCAGTGACATTCGCAAAAAATATTATCGACAGTGGGAACCTTGGTCGAATTTTTCATTACCGAGCTAATTTCTTACAAGATTGGACGATCTCGGAAGACCTGCCCCAAGGTGGTGAAGCGCTGTGGCGATTGGATGCCGACGCAGCCGGTTCCGGAGTTACTGGCGACCTGTTAGCACATTGCATTGACACTGCAATTTGGCTCAATGGTGGAATCAAAGATGTATCGGCAATGACCGAGACGTTTATCAAAGAGCGTGTGCACCAGGACACGGGAGAAGTTCAAAAGGTAACGATTGATGACGCCTGTGCATTCTTGTGCCACTTTGATAACGGTTCGCTGGGCTTGTTTGAGTCAACTCGATACGCGCGAGGTCACAAAGCCCTCTATACGTTCGAAATCAATGGTGAGCACGCGTCGATTAAATGGGACCTTCACGATTTGCATCGACTAGAGTACTTCGATCATCGGCTTGAAGGTCCGATGCGTGGCTGGCGATCAATTCACGTATCCGATGGCGATCACCCTTATATGGGTAACTGGTGGGTGCCGGGTTTAAATATTGGCTATGAGCATAGTTTCGTTCATCAGGTTGCTGATTTCATTAAAGGGCTTGAGACAGGCACTCCTGCTGGCCCGACCTTCCGGGACGCTCTCGAAACACAGAAGATTTGCGATGCTGTTTTGAAAAGCGGTGCGTCGCGAAGTTGGCAAGATGTTTAGATAGCCAATTTTTGGGGGAGTAATAATTGAGGGGTCAGAACTCTGAATGCTTGCGCGAGTGCTTCGGCTGAATTCATGACGGCAGGTTAATTTTTTAGGTTGTTTTGTCGCGATGAACTCGTTTGCCCATGCTCTGCCTTTTTTAGATGATCCCTATTTCGCTGTAGGCTGTTGTATTCCAGATTGGTTATCGGCCTGTGATCGAAAGTGTCGTGCTCGCGAGCGCCGCGCGTCGGCGTTTGCTGAATCGGACGACCCACTGATTGCCAAGGTGGCCCGCGGGGTTGTCCAGCATCACCAAGATGATTCGTGGTTTCATCAAACCGCTGCGTTCAACCAAATGGTTGTGGAGTTTTCTGTGTCACTCCGCGATGTATTTGATGACAATCATTCGTTACGCCCGAGGTTCTTTGGGCACGTTGTGATTGAACTATTTCTCGATGCGTTTCTAGATGAGAAGTTTCCAGGTGAACTGGAACGGTTCTATGATCAGATTGAATTAGTCGACGTGGCTTGTGTTGAGAATGCCGTCAACTTATTTGCCAATCGCCCAACCAATAAGTTAGTGGCGGGGATTGAGCGGTTTCGGCAAGAGCGCTATTTGTTCGACTATCGCACCGATCGTGGTGTTGCGTTTCGTATTGGCGGCGTTTTTAAACGACTTAAGCTGGAGCCGTTCGATGAGCGGATTTTAGATTGGATGCCGGCGGCACGTCGACAGGTGATTGAAAATGCCCCCGCTCTCCTGGTTGCTTTAAAACGCCCTTTCTAATGTGCGCGAATCAGTCTGGATGAAATTATTGACTGTGTTTGCCCCCGTTGTATGTCTCTATAGTGGCGTTTGAAGGTTGTTTTCGGGGCAAGTGAATCGCTCTGCTGGTTGCTGGGGTAGCAAAATCGGTATAACCCTCACCATTTTGGAACACACAGTTGGTTCGTGGGGAAAATAGAAACGAAGCGCGTGAGTTGAAAACTACACTTCATTGGCGATTTTTCAATTGGAAGTAGGGTCGGAAAATACGAAAGAGGAAAAAATGGGGCTGTTTTCTACGCGAACAAAAAAAGGAATGACCGACGCCATTCCGTACATGCGCCGCATTGTCGACCTAACAACCCCCACCCTGCTAAGAGCGAATGAGAGTCGGCAAGAGAATCGCTACGTGCGCGGTCTTCCTGTGGCTCTGTGTCCGTGGGTTCACGGTAAGCCAGTTCCCTCTGTTTTAGCTTTAGGTTTCACAAAAGACTTAAGTGATGGCGGGCTATCCGTGCTCACCACGATCGAACTCAATTCGGATGAGGTTGTTTATTCGATTTTGGTTGATACGGATGTCACGTCTGAGTTGTGGTATTTTCATGCGACCATTTTACGTCGCAATACTGCTTTTGGCTTTCTTGAGTACGGGATGAAGACGAACGGTTTTTTGAACGAAAATTTTCGATTCGAACTCGCTGATCTTGATTCGTTGTTAACGACGCCGCCAACCGATAACTAGCGTCGCTTTGTTCGGAAATTATTTCGCTAGTCCTCCGCTGCAGATTGCTTTTCTGAGGTGCTGTTTGTTTTGCTGCGCTGTCTGGGGTGCTTTTCGTTATTTCTTCTCGATCGGAATGGGTTATACTGACAGCGTTCTAACTGAGAGCGTTCTAACTAAGAGCGTTCTAGTGTCGCCCAAGGGATCCCGAGCGATTTGGTGAAAATGAAATCTGTGAAATTTAAAGTTCGAGATGGTGGTCGGCTTTTGTGCCTGATTTCTGTTTTTTTTGCCCAGCAATTTTTCTCTCCGTCGCTGTTCGCATTGCAGGACAACAATGAGGTTGATTTCAATCGTGACGTGAAACCGATACTCTCAGATCGTTGTTTTCTTTGTCATGGCCCTGATGCTGAAACCCGCGAGTCCGATCTTCGATTAGACACTGAGTCCGGGGTCGCAGGAGTAGTTGTCGCGGGGAAACCGGAAGCAAGTGACCTAATCGAAAGAATCCTCTCGGAAGATGAGGATCACATGCCTCCGGTTGATTCGAATTTGTCCTTAAGTGCCGAGGAAATTAAGACACTTGAGTTGTGGGTTGCTCAAGGAGGAAAGTGGGAACAGCACTGGTCTTTCGTGCCGCCCAAAAAAGTGCAGTTGCCTAAGTTGGATAGTGTTTGGGGTGCCAACGCGATTGACCAATTTATTTTAAGTCGTCTTGAGCGGGAAAAGCTTAAGCCATCGTTGCCTGCGACTAAGAACGTGTTGCTGCGACGGGTGACTTTTGATCTAACCGGCCTCCCGCCGACGATTGAGGAGTTGAACGCGTTCAAAGCAGATTCGTCAGATGAAGCTTATGAAGCGGTCGTTGATCGCTTGCTGGCTTCCGAACGTTACGGCGAGCGAATGACCTCGGATTGGCTCGATGTTGCCCGCTACAGCGATACTTTTGGCTATCAAGTGGATCGCGATCGATTTGTATGGCCGTGGCGAGATTGGGTAGTGCGTTCGTTTAACCAAAACATGTCTTATGATCAATTTCTTATTGAGCAGATTGCGGGTGACCTTTTACCGGCGGCAACGGACGATCAAATTTTAGCCACGACCTTCAATCGTCTTCATTCTCAGAAGGTTGAGGGAGGGAGCGTTGAGGAAGAATTTCGTGTGGAGTACGTCGCGGACCGAACCCATACGTTTGCGACGGCGTTTCTCGGATTAACCTTGGAGTGCGCTCGGTGCCATGATCATAAATATGATCCACTTTCACAAAAAGAATATTATCAGCTCTTTTCTTATTTTAATAACATCGACGAGTCAGGGCTTTATTCCTATTTTACTAATTCGACTCCCACTCCTACGCTGCGACTCCTGAAGCCGGAGCAGAAGAAAAAATTGGCGACCTTAAAAACAAGCCTGATGGAGGTTGAGCGAAGCCGTCCGGAAAACCTGTCTCAGGGTGGATTGAGAAAAGAAATCGAGAAAGTGCTCGAGGTAAAGGGCACTGATCCAGTTGAGGTGGTTGATTTTAACGCAGTCGGTGGAGGGAATGAAAAGGCAACAGACGCAAGGGGTAATGCAGCGGTAAAACTTTCGGGCGATGACGCGATAGGGCTAAAGACGGGTAACTTCACGCGGTACCAACCATTTTCGGTAAGTCTGTCAATGAACACTCCGGATAAGAAAGAGCGAGCGGTAATTTTTCACCGCTCGCGAGCTTGGACGGATGCCGCAAGTCGAGGTTATCAGTTGTTGATCGAAGATGGGAAATTGAGTGCCTCGCTCATTCATTTCTGGCCTGGCAATGCGATGCGGGTCAAGACGAAACAAGAGATACCTCTCAGTCAATGGATTGATGTCTCAGTTGTTTATGATGGAAGTGTCGATGCAGCTGGCCTGTCGATTTTTGTTGACGGTCAAGAAATGGAACTTGAGATTGTAAAAAACAAGCTCACCAAAAATATTACCGGAGGTGGTGGTAACAACATTGCAATTGGTCAGCGGTTTCGGGATCGCGGATTTACTAAAGGGTTGGTTTCTTCATTCAAAGTATATGATCGTCAGCTTTCGAGTTTAGAGGTTGCTCTGGCTCATAATCCAGAGCAATTCAAACAGGTTCTTTTAGATTCAAGCGCAAACGAGGAATTGTCTAGTTTGCAATTGCGAATGCTCGCCGAGCATCTTGAACTGAATGACTCAGAAACATTCAGTAAATACCGCACAAAATTAAAATCTGCTCGTCAGGCATTGTGTGGTGAGTTGGATCGTGCCACTGAAATTATGGTGATGCGGGAGATGGATCAACCAAGGGACGCGTTTGTTTTAGGACGCGGGTTGTATTCGAGTCGGGAAGAAAAAGTATCCGCGGCTACTCCCTCAGTATTTCCCGCAATGGAGAGTGCTCTGCCTCGCAATCGGCTTGGGCTTGCTCGTTGGTTAGTCGACCCAAAACACCCTTTAACCGCTCGCGTGGCGGTAAATCATTACTGGCAACTGGTTTTTGGCGAAGGGATTGTGCGTACGCCTGAAGATTTTGGGAGTCAGGGAGCCCTGCCGACTCACCCTGAATTATTGGATTGGCTGGCATTAGATTTTGTGGAGCATGGATGGGATGTAAAGCGCCTGATGAAGCAACTGGTAATGTCATCTGTCTACCGGCAATCGAGTCAGGTGTCTGACGAAATGTTAAAGCGTGATCCTGCAAATGAGCTTCTTGCTCGCGCTCCCTCTTACCGATTGAGCGCAGAGATGTTGCGGGATAATGTTCTTGCAACGAGTGGTTTATTAATTAATAAAATGGGCGGTTCACCTGTCCGGCCTTACGAGTTGGCGGCTTCCTTTAAGCCAGTTAAACCGGATGGGGGAGAAGGGCTTTATCGTCGTTCGTTATACACCTATTGGAAGCGAACCGGTCCAGGTCCCGTCATGATGGTGTTGGACGCATCGAAGCGCGATGTCTGTCAGGTAAAACGGGAGCGAACTTCGTCGCCTCTTCAGGCGCTTGCGATGTTAAATGGTCCTCAGTTTGTTGAAGCGGCACGGGGGTTGAGTCACCGGCTAATCGCAAGCAATCAGGGGCAACCGGCGGGGAAGTTGATTGATGAAATGTTTTTGGCGCTGACGACGAGACGTCCAACGGGAGAGGAGCGGTCGGTTGTCGCGGAGCTTTATCGAACGCAGTTGGAATATTTTCAAGCAAACCCTGATTCGGCAATTGAGTATTTGTCGAATGGGAAATTCGGCGACTACGGAAAGTTAAAGTCTGGGATGAAGATTTTATTTCCGGCCAACGATCACGATTTTAGGCTTGGGGAAACGCCGAATGGTACTGAAAAATTTCAAGGAGAATTTGGACGGGCGAGTGCATGGGGGCGCGTGCTGACGGCACAGGAAGTCAATAGGCTCTATGGAGTCGATCGAAATCAGGCTTTGGATGCAAATTGGAAGTTTGAGCTCTCCAATCGTAAACCCATCAAAGCAACGTCGAATGAAGCGATCGGTGAAAATCAGGAACTGAGTCAATCTTTTGTGTTTGAAAATTCATCGAAGCTCAAGTTTTCCAAGGGCCTTACTTTCGAGGCATGGGTTAAGCCAAGTCGCGGTGGAGTTGGTCGAATTTGGGACAAGATTACTCCCGGTGGTGGCTCGGGTTTGTTGCTCGACCTGCATGGCGGACTGCGATTTATCTGTGGGAGTGTGGTTCGCATGGCGGACCGTGCTCCGGCAGTAGGTCAGTGGTCTCATCTCGTCTGTACAGCGGATATGAAATCAGGGCAGGTATGCTTTTACATCAATGGGACACCTGCTGGCGGTGATTTTTCCGATCCAGTTGAAGTGGATGATTCTGAAGATTTAGCCGTGCTGGCTGCGTGGTCAAGTGTCGCCAATGCTTTATTCAATTACGATGAATGTGTAACTAAACGGTAGAGAGTTAATGAGCCATCAATGCACAGGATATTCGGACAGCGCCGGAATGCCGCGCCGCCGATTTCTCAACCAATTTGGGATGGGACTAGGGGCGGTCGCTCTCAGTGATTTGGTGAAAAGTGATCTGACCGCTGATGACAGTAGCGGTGGTGCAATGGATCAGTTGCATCATCCTGCAAAAGCCAAACGCGTCATCTTCTTATTTCAAAGTGGTGGCCCGTCACAAATCGATCTTTGGGATCACAAGCCGCACTTGAATAAGGTTCAGGGCGAGCAATTGCCTGAGTCGATTCGTAAGGGGCAGCGGCTGACCGGGATGAGTGGCAATCAGTCAAGTTTTCCATTGGTGGGATCTCCATTCAAATTCGAACAGCAAGGAGAGTCTGGGCAGTGGATGAGCGAACTGTTGCCTCACACTGCTGGAATCGCTGATCGGATGTGTGTGATTAATTCGATGTACACGGAGGCAATTAATCACGGCCCCGGCGTCACGTTTCTACAAACTGGATCTCAGTTTCCCGGTCGCCCGAGTATCGGTGCTTGGTTGAGTTACGGACTGGGAACGGCCAATCAGAACCTCCCATCGTTCGTCGTAATGGTCACCAAAAATAAAGGTGGGCAACCGCTTGTTTCTCGGCTTTGGGGAAGTGGTTTTCTTCCCGCGCGTCATCAGGGAGTGCGATTCCGATCGGGAAAAGATCCCGTGCTGTATTTGAATAATCCGGCAGGAATCGACCGATCCAGTCGGAAGCGAATGCTGGATGCGATTGATGCGTTGCATCAAATGCAATTGGAGAAACAGTTTGATCCATTGTTGGAGACGAGGATTGCACAGCACGAATTAGCTTTTAACATGCAGGCCTCAGTTCCAGAGGTTGTTGACATGTCGGGTGAGTCAAAAGAAACGCTCGAAATGTATGGCCCCGATGTTCACAAGCCGGGTTCATTTGCAGCCAATTGCCTTTTGGCTAGACGGCTGGCTGAAAAGGACGTGAAATTTATTCAGCTTTACCATCCAGGTTGGGATCAGCACGGAGGGTTGCCTGGTGGTATACGTAACCAGTGTCGTGAAACTGACCAACCCTCTGCTGCTCTGGTAAAAGATCTGGCGGCTCGCGGGATGCTGGACGATACCTTGGTGGTTTGGGCAGGTGAATTCGGACGCACTAATTATTGTCAGGGAAAATTTAGTGGTGGAAATTTTGGCCGAGATCATCATCCTCGTTGTTTTTCGCTCTGGATGGCGGGAGGTGGAGTCAAACCGGGTGCCCAATACGGAAAAACTGATGAGTTCGGCTATAACGTCATCGAGAATGGAGTGCACGTCCATGATCTCCAGGCAACCTTGCTGCATCTGCTGGGAATTAATCATGAGCAATTAACCTACCGCCACCAGGGTCGCAGGTATCGTTTAACGGATGTGCATGGAGAGGTGGTCCGAGGAGTCTTGGCCTAACGAGACCGATTCAATGGTCGGTAGAAGCTTCAACGCGATTATCCGAATACGGGTTCTCTTCCTGCAGCACTAACACGAAGGTCCTTGAATTCGTCATGGGCAAATTGCTCTTCGAGGTAGGCTATTTGCATGCGATGGCCAGCGGGTCCGGCGGCGGCGGTATCGACGCAGAGCGTCGCCATGCCCCAGCGTCGATCAAAGGGAGATTGGTTGATGCAAAGTATTTGTATTTTATCGAAAAACGTAATGCTCGTTTTTCGATTGAAAATACCGCTTCGATAAATTACCTCGTTGGAACGTCTCGCGTATTGCATTGATTTCCCTTTTTTGACTGCACGTGCCAGCAAGAGTGGGAGCAGGATTACGCCGGGAAGCCAGCCCCACGCGAGGGAGACTGCCAGCCCAGTTAAGGTAACGATCACTGTTTGGATACAAGCAAGCCGGACGAGTCGATTGGTAGTTCTCGGTGAAACCGTCTGGAATTCTAGGTTCCCCTCATCCCAGATTAAATCAGGCCGGAGGCTTTGAATGATGGGAGTGACGTGGGACTCAGCAATGACGGGGATGAACCACCGCTTGGAAATTGACTCAGTCGAGTTTTCATTCTGGCTTGAATCTCCACCAGCTGTTTCGATCCGAATTGCCGCTAATCCCCACCACCTCATCAACAAGGATCGGTGTATGCTAATGAATTGAATTCTCTGGATTGGTATCGACGCGCTTACTTTGGTCCAGAGGCCGCAACTGATGCGAAGGTCGTTCCCGTTTCGCTGGAGTTGGTAACCGTGAAATCGAATAATATACCAACCAACGCCAAGGAGACGGATCAGGCCCAATACGATGATAATGGCTGCCAGTGAAAGGCCAATGACGACCCAGTGAGACTGAGGAGTATCTGGGAGTTCCGGTGCACCATTGGCGTCTCTAATGAATTTCCCGATGCTACTGAAAGCGAAGTTAAATTTGTCGTTGGCGAACTGGGAAATGACGCCAAGGGCAATACTGACCAACACCAATCCGCGATTGCTTGCCAACCCTGCTTTGACTAGCCAGGCAACTGGAATCTTTAACAAATCTTCGGATTCGCTGGGTGAGAACTCGTTAATTGGTTGGGAAGGCCCGTTTTCGACCGCAGGTAAATCAACGGTTGCCGTGTTCGTTTGACTGACTTTTGCCAGATATGCGGGACTGTCAAAAACGGCGGACCGTAATGAATTCATTTTGTCGACGGAAAGCACACGGAGAACCGCTTCAGGTTTCGTTCCGCTGGCCGTTTCAATTTTAACCTCAGCAACTTTCAAAAGTCGGTGCAATGGGTTTTGTACCGAGTCAATATTCTGAATTCTCGCCAATGGCACCGTGCGGATGTTGCGATTGAGAATCCCCTCGCGGACGATGAGTTGGTTGTCGGAGATGCAGTATCGAAGTGTGAAATAACCGAAAATTGAATGAAGGAGTGTTGGGATTACCAACATTGCCGAGATGATTAACAAGAACCCTTGGCCTTCAGTTGCTCCGTAAAAAAGCCCAATGGCAACGGGCAGAATGTAAGTCTTAACGTGGGCAAGGAAATCGAAAATCAGAGACGTCGGATGCAAGAACGACATCTGCGCCGTTGGCGTCATTGCCGCGTCGTCTGCTCCGAATTGATTTTCATGCGTTGATAAGTCGGGGGTTTGCCCGTTGTCCTGATCGGCGTCATTGGGCGGTTGTGGATTAGATTCAGGTGGTTCTAAATCAAACGACATAGTCGCCTCGCTTTTGAGTGATTATTTGATCTCTCAATTCGGTGGCTGTCGTTTGGCTCAGTCCTGAAAGAACCACCGATGAATTTTGTGTTCCAGCGGTGTGTATAACTAATGTGCCAAGGCCAAAAGATCGTTGAATGGGGCCTTGTGACACATCGGCGTGCTGGACACGCCCGAGTGGAACTGAAATTTGATGTTTCCAGAAAACGCCTCTATGAATTTCGAGCCCTTCCTCGTCGAGTTTCCAGGACGTGTACTGATAGCTGACTGACGGCCATCGCCAGGCCATTGCGAACAGATAAGCGAGGAAAGTAAAGACTGCGGCCAAGAGCAGTAGCCACACCGTATCGGTCCCGTTGTTTAGCCACCAGATTAGAAGCGCAATGGCAGCGATCACCGTTAGTATGGTGGCAGTGATCATGCGAGACAATTGTTCATAACGAATGTTTGCGGGTGCCAGTTTCTTAAACAAAGCTGTTGGATCAATTGGTTCCCGACCTGGCTCAAAAGAGTTGGCGGCGTCCGGTGTTGAATGATCTGTAGTCAATGGAGTTCCTTGGAAGCGTTTGTTTTGGCGTCAAAATTTCTTGCTTTGGCCATGGGAAGCTAACGCTGTGTTCGTTGTAATACGACCGATCTTGTCAGAAATCCCTCACCTATCAATAAACCGACCGAAGACTTAATGATTAAGAAAAATAAAATCTATCTGCCTAGCAGAGATAAAAGGCATGGGGCAGTGTAGACGTGTCGGCGAATTGTTTAAATGCTCGTTACGCGAGTTTCTCTCATCGATTTAAAGTGAGAGATCATAAAATTCAGCCGCATTCAGGCCCATAATCTGGTTTCGTTCTCCCTCAGATACCCCTCCAATGCACTGAATCAAGGCATCGAATACTTCCTGATAAGAACCGGCAAGATTGCAAACGGGCCAATCACTGCCGAACATGCATCGCTCTGTCCCAAAGTGCTCGATCGCGGAATTTACGTAGATCTTAAAGTCATCGGGATTCCAAGTGCTCCAGTTGGCCTCCGTTGCGAGTCCGGATAATTTGCACCAAACGTTGGGATATTGAGCCGCTTGTTTGAAGTTCTCAATCCAGCCCTCCCATTGGCGATACTTTATCTGTGGTTTGGCAAGGTGGTTAATGACAAGTTTTAGGTCAGGGAATTTTTTGGCCAGCGTTGAGGCGTGCTGTAAGTGTTTTACATAGAACAGGAGGTCGTAAGGTATATTGTGCTTTTCAAGTACTTTTAACCCTCGCAGGATATCGTCGCGAAGGATGAAATTGTCATCCGGCTCATCTTGCACGACGTGCCGCACGCCGACAAATTTAGGATGCTCTTTTAACCGTTCAACTTGTGACTCACAGTCTGGGCTTGCGAGGTCGACCCAGCCAACTATTCCGGCAATCCAGTCGTGAGACTCGGTCAGGTCAAGCGCCCAATCGTTTTCGAGAAGGTTATGTTGGGTTTGGACAAAAATTGTTTTATCGACCCCAGTTGCATCGATCTGTGGTTTCAAGTCTTCCGGCAGAAAGCTCTGGCATATTTTCTTGAGTTCAGCATTTTCCTGCCACGAATAATCAAATTGAGTAAGAGAGCGATCCCAGAAATGATGGTGCGAATCAATGATCATCCGAAGTGCCTCGAGTTCCTAGCAAATGTTGTGTTTGATCGAAAAAGTAGTAGGGCTCAATCGGAATTAGATCGGATCCGAGTTTTCAGGAAGGCACTCGACGTAGAACCAATTGTGGACGGGCGCCAGAATTTCTTGAACCTCTTTTACGAGTTGGTGGTCAAGTGGTTCCTGTAGCCATTCGCACCACTGGGCAACTCGACCTGGGTTGGCCGATCCAGTAATACAGGTGGTCATGTGCTCATTGGCAATTGAAAATTGGAGGGCAAGTTTGGCGATGTCGACGCCGGCAGCAGTACAGTGCTGGGCTGCTTGCTTGCAGATTTCGCGAACAGAATCGGTCGCTTTGTGCCACTCTGGAAGCGGGGCGTTGGTGAGCAGGCGGGCGCTGAAGGGAGCGGCGTTCATGATGCCAATCTGCTTTGCTTGCATTTCATCGACTAAGTCTTCAAGCATAGTGTTTTGAAGCGTGTAATGATTGTAAGACAGCATGACATCGATGTCTGAATGAGCCGCAGCTTCGCGGAAAATCTTCATTGGATAGCCGGAGACCCCGATGTGTTTGACTTTACCCGCTTCTTTTAATCGATAGAGTTCTGGAATCGTTTCATCCCAGATTTGCCGCATGTCAACAAATTCAATGTCGTGACAGAGGACGATGTCAAGGTAATCGGTGCGCATGCGTTCTAGACTGATGTCGACGCTCTCACGTACTCGCTTGGCAGAGAAATCAAAATGAGACGGGGCGTAGCGGCCGAGTTTGGTGCCGAGGTAATAGCTGTCGCGGGGAATCCCGTCCAACGCAAAGCCAAGCAAAGACTCCGAAAGCCCGCGGCCGTAGTAGGGGGATGTGTCAATGAAATTCATGCCATGGTCAAGTGCGACGTGGACACTTTTTACAGCTTCATTGAGATCAATTTTTCGAAACTCGGCTCCGAGCGAGGAGGCGCCAAATGAGAGCACGGAAATGTCCATGTCCGTCTTGCCCAGTCGTCTTTTTTCCATGTCACTTTGTTTAAAAAGGTGAGGTTTTGTTTGCTCTTATTTTAGGCCATTTGCGCAGCGGCGAAAGTCGTCATTACATCAGAAATAAAACAGGCTGATTCCAGCTTGTAAACAAGCCTCTCGAGAATCTGGTTTGATTTGCAATTAAATCTTGGCACGATGGGAAGTGGGCGAAGCTCGCTGATTTTGTTTAGGACACGTTTGCTTCTATGCTAAATCAGACATTTGCTGTTTCCTATGGTCAGGCATGGTGTCTCGCAGAACCGAACGAATCGGGATAGAATTAGTACTCTAGCAAACAGCAAAATTTATTTTACCGAAGCGAGTCGGTCACCGTGTCTGAAATTATCAAAGCTCTGAGATTGAATGGAACCGAATATATTAACCCGGGAGCCCCAGCTGGATCGGTTACTCGTAATCTGGCTGTCGAATCAGTAACCTTGGATGAGCCGCAGCAGGGCGAAGTCATGGTGGAGCCGATGTTTGTCGGCGTCTGTGGTTCGGATAACAGTGCCAGTACGGGTAAACCAAATTTTACCTGGGTAGAGCGTCCTCGAACGATTGGACATGAAGCAAGCGGGCGGATTGTTGGTTTTGGTCCGGATACCGAAGGGGTGAACGGGCTACAGTTGGGCGATGTGATTTGTATTATCCCGATGCGAGGGTGTGGTGACCTACGGTGTCGCGGCTGTGGACGTGGTCGTCCGAATTACTGCCGCAAGAAAAAGATATTTGGTTTTCACCGTGATGGAGCCATGGCACAGCGAATGATCGTAAATGTTGGTCGCTGCATGCCTCTGGCTGATGGTCTGACTCCATTGCAGGGCGCTATTGTTGAACCGCTCTCGGTTGTCGCTCAGGGCGTTCATCGGAAAGCCAATATTCAACCAGGCATGGATGTTGTTGTGTCGGGGTGCGGTATCATCGGGTTGATGGCGGCTGAGCTGGCTAGAGCGGCCGGAGCGAGAGTTGCGGTCACGGGCGTAGAACGAGATCGAAATGTTCGTTTAAAACTGGCGCACGATCAGGGATTTATTCCGATCGTAGTCTCGGAAGAAAAACCATTGCATGAGCAACTTGCCGCCGGGATTGAAGATCTACAGGGACAAAGATTTGGTGATTCATATGAGCAAGGCACGGTCGACTGTTTGATCGAGTGTTCCGGTTTTCCTCCCGCCTTAGGAGCAGCAGGATTGTCGGTGCAATTGGAGGGGCATATTTGCGTGATCGCAACGTTTGGAGCTGATGTCACGTTTGGAGCCACTGCGTTTACACGATCGGGACAGTCAATGCAGGGAGTGATGGGGTCCAATCGCGAGGACTTCGAGACGGCGCAAGCTTTGTTGCAGCGAGGCGTGTTTCCCGTTGATGTTTATTCTCAGCAATATTCGTTCGACCATGTTGTCGAGGCGATGGAAGAATCGATCATGGCAAAAACTCCCAAGGCAATTCTGGCGATCAACGCATAACCAAACTCTTGGTTGGAGTATGGGCAATGGAGGCTGCAGGGGTGGCCGTCCTGGTTATTTACAAAAGCTAGGAGCGTCAGATTTGAGCATCCATCTATCGGATTTAAATTCAGAATAGGAACAACCTACAGTGGCTAAGGTCTTTATTACCGGCGGAACTGGTTGCATTGGTGCAGTCACGGTTTATCAATTGATCACTCAATACGGCGATGAGATCGAGCAGGTATTGATCGGTAGTCGGTCATCTAGCACCGACCAGCTTGAGATTTGGTTTGGCGAGAGTCTTCAACAGTACGTCAGCGAAGGTAAGATCTCCTTCGCCCAAGTTGATATTGGTGACCAGCAATCGCTGCAGCGTACGCTGGAGACCTTCAAGCCAACCCATGTGATCCACTTGGGAGCCTTGCAAAGTCCTGATTGCGCGTCGGATCCTGAAAAGGGCTTGGCCGTGAATTTAGCAGGGACCATGAGTCTCTTTAATATGATTGAGGCTTTGGATCCGCCTTTGAGACGAATGGTGTTTGCCAGCTCGGGAGCTGTGTACGGTAAGCGTGCGATGTATCCTGAGGCAACGGTTGCCGAGAATGCTCAGCTTTCACCGCCAAATTTATATGGAGTTTGGAAAGTTGCAGGCGAGCACTTAGCGACTCTATTTCACGAGAACACGGGAATCCCAACCGTTTCTCTTCGCCTTAATACAACCTTCGGTCCCGGGAGGGATCAGGGGACGACTTCGGCTCCTACCAAGGTGATGAAGTCCTTGGTGCTTGGCGCGAATGAGGGCAAGTCAATGCCGTTCGAAATGCCTTATCGCGGACGTGAAAACTATCACTACGTGGAGGATGTTGGAGCTCATTTTGCCGGGGTTTGCATGTTGCCTTTTGAGGGGTGCCAGGCCTTCAACATTAAAGGCAAGACGATTGAGGTTTCTCAATTTCTGGAAATGGTCGAAGCGATTGCGGGTGAACTGGGAATCGAAGGGTTTCTTGAAACAGGAATTGCCGCGGATGCAACTCCCAATTTGTTTATCTGTGATCTCGACGACGCTGCCGTAGAGGCTCAGTTTCCAGGGTTGCCACGGACGCCAATCGACGAGGGAATTAGGAAGACAATTGAGAAATTTCGCGTGATGGTGACCGAAGGCCGCGTGAAAATCTAATCGAGTTTTAAATTGATAGTTTCGAGACGGTAGTTTATTGGGGTTGGCTATTTGCAGTTCTGCCCCTTGCCTCCAAGTAAATGCAAAAAAAGAAGAGCGATTTAAATGAAAGCGATCGAAATTTCAAAACCGGGTGTCGTTTGTATTACCGAACGGGAGAAGCCAGTTCCGAATAGCGGTGAAGTTTTGTTGAAAGTTAATCGTGTCGGGTACTGTGGCAGCGATCTTGGGGCATTTAAAGGACTTAATCCTTTGGTCACCTACCCGCGTGTGCCGGGCCACGAGATTGGCGCGACGATCGTGGAACTTGGCGGTGACGTTGAGGGTTGGACGGTTGGACAAGAGGTTTTAGTAATTCCTTATTCCAGTTGCGGTGAGTGCTCAGCTTGCCAAAAAAAACGTTTCAACTGCTGCATGAAAAACGAAACGCTTGGTGTTCAACGCGAAGGCATGCTATGTGAATATGCCACTGCTCCCGTTGAAAAGTTGATAGCTTCTGAAAAATTGTCTTTGCAGGAACTGGCGTTGGTAGAGCCTTTGACTGTCGGTTTTCACGCGGTTGCGCGTGGGCAGGTAACAGCAAGCGATACTGTTGCAGTGATCGGGTGCGGCGCCATTGGATTGGGAGTCATTGCTGGCGCGAAATTCCGTAATGCCCGAGTAATTGCGATCGACATCGAAGACAGTAAGTCAGCGGTTGCCAAGGCCTGTGGTGCGGCTGAGTTTGTTAATTCCAGTCGAGAGAATGTAGGTGAGCGGTTGAAGGACCTGACTGGCGGGCATGGGCCGGATGTGATCATCGAGGCTGTCGGGCATCCCGCAACTTATCGAATGGCTGTGGAAGAAGTCTGCTTCGCGGGTCGAGTGGTTTACATCGGCTGGGCGAAGGCTCCGATAGAGTATGAGACGAAATTCTTCGTACTGAAGGAACTGGATATCCGCGGGTCAAGAAATGCGCTGCCCGAAGATTTTCGAGATGTGATCACCGTGCTTGAGTCAGGTGGTTTTCCGCTTGAGTCGGTAATCACCAAAACTGTACCAATGTTGGAAGCACCTGCAGCGATGGATGCGTGGGCGGCTGACCCAGGTAGTATTACGAAAATTCAAATTGATTTAGATGCTTAGGCTTTTAGCATTTAGAAACTAAACGCCCTCAACTTCCATGGATTGCACGAAAGATAGTAGGAATTTAATTATGGCACTTGTTATTGAAAAGTTTTCATTTGGCGTAGGCGATCGATTTGCCCACCAGGGAAAAGCGCAATTAGCCGCAATTATGAAAGCTGCCCAACAGGGGGTAGAGATTGTTCCCGTTTGGAATAAATCGAACCGCGAGCATCAGACCATCGGTTCGGAGATCGCAAGTTGCCGAATCGCCGCGGACGCTGCGGTTCGTGATTTAGGCTGGGAGAAGTCTCATTACGTCGATGCTGATCATATCAATCTTGAGATTGTAGATCCGTTTCTCGCCAGTAGTGATTTCTACACGATTGACGTTGCCGATGCGATTGGTCAACCGGCGGATGCAGCGGAGGTTGAGGCGTTCGTCGAATCCGTATCTGAGTTAGTTGGGTCGTTGTCGATTGAAGGAATTTCTGAACCATTGGAAATGACGCGAGAGACCATTGCGGCAACAGCAAATCAGTACCTCAAAGCGGTTCAATTGGCTGGAGAAATCTATCGATATATCGCTTCAAAAAATGGCGAGGGAACATTCGTTACGGAGGTGTCGATGGACGAAACGGACAGTCCTCAAACGCCTCCTGAATTGCTGGTTATCCTCGCTGCAGTTGCGCAGCAAGGAATTCCAATCCAAACGATCGCCCCCAAGTTTACCGGTCGCTTTAATAAAGGGGTCGATTATGTTGGCGACGTTAAGCAATTCGAGAAAGAATTTGAGGACGATCTAGCTGTGATTGCTTACGCGATTCAACAGTATGGACTTCCCGGCAATCTTAAATTAAGTGTTCATTCGGGAAGCGATAAATTCTCTATTTACGGTCCAATTCGACGTGCATTGAAAAAGACCGGGGCGGGACTGCACATTAAAACCGCTGGAACTACCTGGTTGGAGGAATTGATTGGGCTCGCTGAATTCGGCGGGGACGGCCTTGAATTGGCAAAGGAAGTTTATGCCCAGGCTTATGAGAATTCGGAAGCACTATGCGCGCCCTACGCTACAGTGATTGACATCGATCCAGCCTGCCTACCACAACCTAGCGATGTTGCCGATTGGACATCGTCACAATACGTTAATGCACTGCGACACAATCCACAGCACCCAGAATTCAATTCGTCGTTTCGACAGTTGCTGCATGTGGGTTATAAAATTGCAGCGAAAATGGGCGACCGCTACCTGAATATGTTGGATACCTGTGAAGAGTCCATTAGTAAAAACGTAACTGAAAATCTTTACGAGCGGCATTTAAAGCCACTGTTTCTAAGTGAGATTGAATCGTAATTTGATTTAAGACTGGGCGGTTAGGTCATGTCGAATCATTTCAAGAATTGCTTCGGTGGAAATCCAGTCGTTAGGTTTGGCTTTCTTGAGCGGCATTGAAACGTTGTCGATTCGGCAGTGTTCACCTGCTGCGTTGATCCCCGGGATTCCCATTTGGAATTGGACGTTCGCCTCGATTGCTTGAGTGGAAAAGGCGATCCGCGGAATGGTTTGGAGGTGGGTTTGCGCGGGTTCTGAAAGTCGTTCAGCAACCTCATCCCCACTGAGGTTAGAGGCAAACAGAATTGCGTCGCATTGCTGATTTCGCAGCATTGACTCGGCTGAAAATTCTAAACCATGCTGTCGTGGGTGGCCGAGGTTGTGGTTGATGGCGAAGGGGAATCCGCTGCTCCAGGCCAGAACGTTCTCGGCACTTTGAGCGTTGTTGTCTGAGCGAAGCTTGAGGCTTACAAATCGAGTGATATCGTTTAGACTTCGAATAAGTCGCGAAATTGAATCGCCGGCGAGGTCAAATCTAGAGTATTCAGTGATTTGCTCAAAAAAGATAGAGCCGTATTTCGCTTCGACTAACTCTTTGGTGAGTTCGTTGGCGGTATTTTCAATAACGGTGGAATCGTCTGTTTGAGACTCTGATGGTTGAGAATTGCTTTGCAGGGCTAATTGAGTTCGGACGTGGCCTAATAATTCGGAAGCGTTCTCAGCGGGAACATGAATAAAGCGATTGGCAATTTTTGTGGTAGCTGTTTCCCGATCACCGACAACTAGGATGCGCTGAGGTCGATCCGTGTCTCTTGATTTGATCCGTTCCAGAAGTCGCGGATGGGTGGTTTCAGGGTCGCAAAACCAAAAAACGATTAGATCTGAGCGGCTCTTAATTTCTCCGAGAGTAGCAGTGACCTTTCCAATTTTTTGAAGTGAAAAAATACTCGAGCGACCATGGTTTGTCAGCGTAGTATCAATCGTCGCTTTTGTGATATCGGCAATTTTCCAAGAAGCTTGTTGAGCTTCAGTAGAAAGGTGATCGAGGCCGCAGATTAGGGGGGACTTTGCTTGTCTAAGTAACTGGCTGGCTGCTTGAACGGCTTGGTCAAGAGTGGCAACCGCGCCATCGATAAAATGCGTCTGAGTTGGGCAGCTGGGCTGAGCGAAATACTGGCTTCCCAGTGCGCAAGTGTTTTTAGGACGCCATTGGTCTGCGCGAGAATCGATCTCAATGTCATCACAAAGGAGCGTGCAGCCAGCGCAAATTAATTTTTCTGGTTTTTGCATGGTCAAAAATGTTCTGCGTTTAAAGTCGAATACCAGTCACCGGTTTTTCCGGCATGGAAAGCTTTTGGGATTCAATGGAAGCGACGGGGAAGGAGCAGTAATCAACGGCAAAATAAGCACTGGGTCGGTGGTTACCGCTTAGACCGCAGCCTCCAAATGGCAGTTTGCCACTGGCACCGGTTGTCTGGCGATTCCAGTTAACAATTCCAGCGCGAATTTGATGGATGAACTGTCGATAATATTGCTCGTTATCGCTGAGAAGACCGGCGGAAAGGCCGTAGTCAGTGCGGTTGGCTTCCTCAATAGCTTCTTCGAAATTCTTGACCCATCGTAGATTCAATAGCGGTCCGAAGAGTTCTTCGTCACCGAGGCTGTCCACCTGAGTCACGTCGAGCAATCCGGGAGAAATCAAAGCTGCGCAATTTCTTTGATTTTGCATTTCGATAATCGGCTGTGCTCCAAGGCTGATCAATTCAGCTTGAGCTGAGAGTAGACGCTTGCCTGCTGTTGAGGAAATGAGAGAACCCATGAAGGGTTGAGGCTCGTCGTCATAAAAGCCAAATGAGATTCGTCCGATCATGTCCTCGAGCGTGCTTAGGAATTTATGTCCCTCGGCATCATCAATCAGAATTAGTCGACGAGCACAGGTGCATCGTTGTCCAGCAGTCATGTAGGCCGAAAGAACAGTCAGGTAGGCGGCGGCGTTAAAGTCGTTGATATCATGCACAACCAATGGGTTGTTGCCCCCCATTTCGAGTGCGAGAATTTTTTGCGGGAAAGGAGCGAGTGTTTTGTGAAGGGCTTTGCCGGCAGCGCTGGAACCTGTGAAAAATAGGCCGTCCAACTCTGGGTGTGAGGCGATCGCTTCTCCTACATCGCGTCCACCCTGAACAAGATTGAGCACGCCAGGTGGCAGGCCGGACTCGAGCCATTTCATGACCATCCATTGCCCGACCGCCGGTGTCATTTCACTTGGTTTAAAAACACAGACATTGCCAGTGATGAGGGCCGGAACGATGTGGCCGTTGGCTAAGTGAGCTGGGAAATTAAATGGCCCAAGCACACCACAGACCCCATGCGGTTTGTAGCGCGTAACGGCGAGCGCCCCGGCAACTTCGAATTGAGTCGTATCTCGGCGATTTCGAAATGCATCGATGGAAAGATCAATTTTTGCTGCTACTGCCCCGGCCTCGGTTTTTGATTCCCAGATCGGTTTTCCTGTTTCTCTCGCGATCAACAGAGCAAGTTCATCGGAAGATGCTTTGACATTGTCTCGATAGGCTTCGGCAATTTCAATTCGAGATTCAACACTCAAATCCCACCACGGGCCAAATGCAGTTCTCGCCGCTGCGAATGCAGCGTCTACTTGAGACGGTGTGGCCATTTTGCCAGACCAAATTACAGAGTCATCAACAGGGCAGGTTGATTCGAGAGTCTCCCCTGCTCCGTCGATCCATTCTCCGCCAATTTGCAGTTGGGATTCTAACATAAGGTCTTTTCGGGTGAATTGTGGATCAAGTAAATTGCAGTTCGTTAACTCAACTTACGTCACTTTGAATCGGGTTTTAAATTGATACAACGGACACGGTCGCCAATTTTCAGATTGAGTCGCAGTGCCGTTACCTGGTCAATCGTAACACCATCCTGATTCCAAGCGGTGGTGCCGAGGCATGTTCGGAAATCGAGTTTGGCATTGGAGATCAATTGTTGTGATGCATCCGGGAAAGAATCTTCAATGCAGGTGACGACACCGCTGGATGATTTTTTGACTGCGCGGATTTGATCAACTTCACAATGCATGGTTGGCCCCCCGTCAAAAATATCGACTAATTGTCGAAATTCAAATCCTTCCGTTTCCAAAACTTTTAACGCAGGGAGAGTGTTCTCGTGGACCTTGCCAATGACCTTCTGGGCATCTTCGGGCAGGAGGGGGATATAAATTGGGTGCTTAGGCATCAGGTCCGCGATGAATTTTTTTGATTGGCTCGTAAGCGTTTCTGCTTTTGGAAAGTCGATTTGAAAAAAGTGCGATCCAATGGCACCCCAGAGTGGGGACTTGCCATCCTTCCCAACAATTCCCCGCATTTCGGCAACCATCTCTTTTTCAAAACGATCTCTGAACTCGGCGATAAACAGAAATCTGGAAAGGCTAAGCAGTCTGCCATGCCCACTGCCCCAGTAATCCGGCGACAAGAATAGACTGCCGATTTCGCTTGGGCCGTTATGTTCTTCGCGAAGATGGAGCACGTTGATTGTTTTAAATACGCCTAGCTCTTCTGAATTGTGATGGGATTCCTTGATTTCGTAAGAGTACATCGGCTCGAAACCGCCAATTTTTGAATAGATCGAGCAGGTACCGACAATTTTACCGTGGGCCAGATCTTCCATTACAAAAACGTAGGGCTGACCACTTGGCCTTCCCAATTTCTGCTGGAAGGCAAAGATGGATTTTTCAATTCGGGATTCCAGTTCGTCTTTCGAAATCTTTAACGTGGTTAACCCGTATTCGGATTTCTGAATCAACTCGAACAACGGGTCAAGATCCGATTCGTGAACTCTTCGTACGATCAACATGTTTTTGCCGTTGGCAGAGTGATTTTAGGATTTGAAAGAGTGCTATAAAAAGTCTCAGTTGCCTGCAAACATTAGTTTGGCTGAGTTCTGAAATTATTCTGCCATCTCTGCGACAACGCTTTCGATAATTTGACAGGCGAGATCGATGTGTGACTCATCAATGCACCCTAGAGGTAAGAGGAAGCGAACCCGACTGGGGTTCCCGCCAGCCATGAATGACATGAGCCCGGCGTGATAGAGTCGTTTTACCAATTCGCTGGCAATCTCTGGAGTTCCATCGAACGGTGTAAACGCGACCATCCCTCCTACACCATGCGGGCCACTAATTGAGCCAGGGTGCTTTTCACCAATGGCCTGTAGGCCTTGTGAGAAATACTGATTGAAGCGTACGTTTTTACCATCCGGTCCAAAATTGCCATTCTCGATTAATCCTGAAACGATGGCATGTGCGGCCATAATGGCCCAAGTGCTGCCGGTAAAAGTTTGGCTGATTAGCCCCGGCTTAGGAGCGTATTCATCGGTAAACAGAGTCGCGCAGACCTGTGAGATTTTCCCAATTGTGACCAGATCAACATCTTGATCGAGCCCAAAATGCTGGAAAGCATACGGCCTTGTTGTCCGGCAAAATGTCTGAACCTCGTCGGCAATCACCGCAATGTTGTTTTCATGAGCGACTTCGATCAAGGCCTTGAAGAATTCGGTGTTACCTTCGTAGTAGCCACCCTCACCCTGTACCAGTTCCATCCATAGTGCCGCATGTTTTCCTGGGAATCGATCGATATGGTATTTCATTCGACGGACGGCGTAGGCGATACTTTTTCCAGGGTTGTTTTCGTCAAAAAATGGGACGTAGTCGACCGCAATTGTCTCGGGTAAACCAACCCGGTATTTGGCTTTGTCGGTCACCTGTGCGAGTCCGAGTGTGCGTCCTGCAAAGCACTGGGTGAAGGCAATGACTCGATTGGCTGGATAATTCTTTTGAAATGCCATCTTCAGTGAATTTTCATTAGCCATTGCACCGCTAGTTGTGAGGAAGCAGTGCTTTAATCCCGCCCCGGATTCGCATGCAACATCCGTTAGTAGTTTGACAATGTCGCAACTACTCGTGTTTTGCTGCAGGTTACCCTGCATGACTGTGTCGCTCATCGCGGCGTCAATTCCAGCATTGATCAAGCGGGGATGACTGTGGCCATAGCCATGCACTCCAATGCCGGTAATTAAATCGAGTTTTACACTTCCGTCGGCTAATTCAACGAACGGACCGTTTCCAATCCCACTTCCCAAATAAGGGAAGAATGTTTTTCCGCCTCGAATCGCTCCAAATTGATCCAGTTGTTGCTCGTAGTTGGCTGCGAGTTCAGGCCGAGGAGGACGCACCGACACCAGAGTTTCTTGATGCTCGGCGACGGCGGCGAGTATGAGCTTTTTCGCCTCGGCTAAGCGAGGGTCGTTGTTGAGCTTGTCGGCTGCGAGCAAAGGTTCGGAGGTCATCTTCAGACTCATTGGATAGCGAAGGAATTAACTTTAAGGAACGCGGTTAGCGCTAGGACTATCTTAGGTGCAAACAGTAGTTTCAAAAAGACAGAAGTTGTCACATCTTGCTTTCTCAAGACTTTGTGCGGCGAGCATCGCTGGCATATTTCTGAAAATAGCATCGACTTTTTCCGTCGCAATTGGCGGTAAGCACGGCTGGGCTTCGCCGATTTGGATTAGCTGACTGTTTTTGCTGTTTTTTCGCGGTGATTTGCGAAGTTTCAGATTTGATTGCAACGGTGAAAACAGAACTAAATCTCATTTGCAAAGCTCAACAAGATTAGCGTTACTAATTTTGCGCTGGAAACGAGGCTTTCGGGGATGAGATATTCGTCCATGCTGTGGATGTCACCCCCTCGTGGGCCGAGCGTGTCGATGTTGGGAAGGCCTGCTGCTGCGAATTTGTTGCCGTCGGATGCGCCGCCGGTGCCTCGCCAGTTTATCTCTTTGCCAAGTATTTCTGCGCATTTTTCGATGCGAAGTTGAAGCTCCGCCGTACCCTTCGACATTGGCTTGGGTGGCGAGCTGAATTGGCCATGCATTTCGATAGAGATCCCGTCCGATTGATTGGCTGTTTTAACGAGCTCTGCGAATTGCTGTTCGACTTGGTTTTGTTGCTCCACCGTTTTGATGCGCACATTGACACGCCCGATTGCCAGATCTGGCACGACGTTCAGCGCGCCACCTCCCTGGAAGTTTCCGATGTTGTAAGTGATTTCGGGCGTAGAATTGAGTTGGTCAATAGCCTCCATCAATTTGGCCATCGCTACGATGGCGTTTCGACCCTTTTCAAATTCACGACCGGAATGAGCGGATCGCCCTTTGGCCACAAAAGTAAAATTACCTGAGCCCTTTCGCCAGGAAACCAGTGTGCCGTCGGGTAATGCTGGTTCGAATAGTAAACCTGCAGAGCACCGTTGCGCAATTTCGTTAATTAGATGTACGCTTCCGGGAGAGCCAATTTCTTCGTCTGGATTGATGAGGACTTCCCACCCAATGTTCTTGGCTAGTGGACTGTTCTCAAAAGCTAACAATGCGTAAAGCATTACGATGAGCCCACCTTTTGCGTCAGCAACGCCAGGGCCATTGAGATTTCCATTTTCCAACCACTGGCATTTTTGAAATGAATGGTCTTTGGCGTAGACGGTATCCATGTGAATGCAAAGAAGAATCTTTTTCTTAGCTGCCAGTCGCTTGGAGATATGAATGCTATTGCCAAGTTTTTGTTGCTCAGGTTTGCCTGCTGAATTGATCGAGTGCTGAGGATGCGATTCAAGAATTGAAAGGTCTCCATCGAGTTTGCCAAATTCGGTGGTCAAACATTCCGCAACTGTCTTCAATCCATCTAGATTGAAAGTTCCAGAATTGATGTTTGCCAATTTCTGCACAAGTTGAAGCATGGCGCCGCTTTGGCTATTGAGCCAGTCAAGTTCAGAGAGCCAGGCTGATTCACTAGGGAATGGATTCATTCTTTATTTTTCCGCTGCCTTTTGCGTTGTGCGTTTAATTTTCCATATCGGTTGTTGGGTAAATTCACTCGTAACGATCATCGCTTGGGAATCTGGTGTGAAACAAATGGCTTCTCCCTGGCGCTGCAGTGGTAGCACAACAGCTTCGGGGGTGGTCTCTTTGATAAGCTCTGACCAAGGTTGGTTGTTCAAGCGTGTGTACATATGAGCATTTAGATAATTTCGAATGATGAGTGATTTTCCATCATTTGAAAAATCCATGCCGGTGACGTTTCGAATGGGGAAGTCGGCAATTCGTTTCGCAACCCGCGTTTTTTTTTCGGACTTAAGCGAGAAGTCCAAGGCGTAGATGCCAGGTGTTTTTTTTCGAGATGCACCAAAGGAGATTTTTTCAACCAGCCATATTTTTTGATTGTCAGTGTCGATGCCAATAGCCTCGCAATCTCTGGGACCATCTTCGTACTTGAATTGTATTTGTTTTGGCTTGAGTGTTGCCTTGATAGTTTTCTTGCTGGATGTCTTAACTGCGGATTCAATCTGTTCGCTTAAGTCAGGTTCCGGGAAGAAATAGAGTTGATATGATTTTCGACGCCCCGAGTTGTCGCCAACATCCGCAATCATCAGATGCGGTTTTCCTTCAAATTCAAAGTCCGCGAGTGCTTCCCAGTCATTGTTGTCGGCGCCTTTAAGTTTGATTTCTGCCAAAAGCCGTCCATCAGTATGAAGTAAAAATGCGCGATCCGAATTTCCTGAATCGTTGATAGTCCAGATTGCATCGGGGATTTGTCGAGAGAATGCGAGGCCGCTACTCTCTGTCACCTCCTTGTTACGGTTGGTACCTAGAGTTGTAAATTCAAGTTTGCTGGGAGGCGACGAGGAATCCTGCCACGGGAATGAGACCAGTGCATAAATGCAAACTGCAGTTAGTAAAATGCACGTGCGAAGAATCATTGGCAGAAATTAATTTTATGAATAGATGTTTACTTAAGAACAATATAGCGGGCAGCAGAACCAGCAACCATGCGTTAAACTTTAGACTGTATAAACCGTGAAGTTCAGATGTGCGGTTTGTCAAATTATATTGGTTGGCTATGGAGAGTGTTGCTTGAAAATTAGATCACTGATCGAAGATGCCAGAGAAATATGGAATGCTGGGGTTCAAGCGGTAGACGCTGCTCGATTAGTGCGGGATTTTGTTGATATTAACGAAGATTCCATCCTGCTGGGTGGGCAGGTTATTGAATTGGCAACCTGTCGCAGGCTTATTGTAGTGGGATTCGGTAAAGCGAGCGGGGCCATGGCGGTCGGGCTTGAACAGAGACTTGGTGCTGAGACGCTTCGGAAATTGAATGCAGTGGGGCGGATCAACGTTCCCGATGACCGCGTATTTGATTCCAATTTTTTTACGATCACAGGTTGTCGTCCCGGAGCGGTAAATTTGCCGACTGATCGTGTGCTTGATGCGACCGATGAAATTTTAGAATTGGTGCGAACCGCTGGTCCGGATGATGTCGTGGTCTGTCTTATCTCCGGTGGTGGTTCAGCGCTTCTTGAAAAACCCATTGACTCTATTGGGCTCTCTGAGTTGCGAGCAACGACAGATTTTTTGAGCGCATCCGGAGCATCGATTTACCAATTGAACGCAGTTCGTCGAGTGTTAAGCCAAGTGAAAGGTGGCGGACTAGCTCGACAGTGCAACGCTCCAATGGTGTCACTTGTCATTTCAGATGTGATCGGTGATGACTTGTCAGTGATTGCGTCCGGGCCTACCTGTTTGTCGGGTGATGGTTCTTCGGCTAGGAAGGTCTTGCTTCAGTTTGATCCGCTTCAAGACGTCTTGCCCGAAAAGGTTTGGGACGTTGTGGATTGCAGTGCGCCGCAAGTGATGAAGGGTGGTTGCGGTGCAACGGTTTCTAATTTTGTTATTGGAAATATCGAAACCGCAATGCTGGCTTCAAGAACACGAGCAAGCGAATTGGGATATCAAGTCGAACTTGCTTCTCCATTAGGAGACGAAGGGGAAGCAGGTATCGTAGGGGGAAGCGTCGCAATCGAAATCGCGCAGGCAAGCTTGGGGAGTGGTAGGAAATGTTTGATAGCCGGTGGGGAAACCACGGTTGCGCTTTCCAGGAATCCCGGTAGAGGTGGACGCAATCAGCACCTTGTGCTCTCGGCAATTAAGTCGCTGCTAAGTTTTCAATTGGATTCGTCAAGTGATTATTGTCTATTATCTGGCGGCACCGATGGTGAAGATGGCAACGTTCCGGTGGCAGGCGGTTGGGTCGATGCCGATTGGATCAATCAGCATGATGAAGCTCAAAAACAAGAATTAGCAAGTCAGGCAGAGAGTGCCTTGAAGGCCTGTCGAAGTTTTGATTTTCTTGATGGGCAGTCACTTATTTTTGAGGCCGCAGCAACAAATACTAACGTTTGTGATTTAAGAATATTACTTAGTCGATGAAGAAGGAAATTTAACTGTCCTTTTTGAAAATCACATCCTCGATTGGTGCCGATAATCTTTGGTCTACCACGGGGCTGAGTTGTTTCATTTCGTTCAAAAATTCAATAATCTGGGAGTTCTGGTGGCTTAGGGGGTGAGTTTTAAAATGAATATTTGCGGAGATTTCCGTTATCGCGCCGTAAGGTGGTGAATTCTCCCGCTGGGTTGTTTTGGGAAATGGCGTGATCTTTACCATTATCGGATGCGTTGTTAACCTATTGCCGCGCAAAGCGTGAAATGTTGTTTATCTGCGACCCATTGAAACAAGTGAATTGGGACTGCCGCAGCATTTTGAAAACGTTTTCGCGTGACTCTGTGAAGCTTCAAGCGGCAATAACTGCGTGGATTTTTCGGACTGACCTTTGGTCATAGAGCTTCACAATTTAAACAGATCGAATTAACACCTTCCAAGATATTCAAGCAAAGAATAAGGCTGAAGAAACATGGCAAAGAAATACGTTTATTTTTACGGTGGCGGCAAGCAGATGACCGATGGCGATCGTTCAATGCGAGAACTACTCGGTGGTAAGGGTGCCAACCTGGCAGAAATGTCCAACGCGGGCGTTCCTGTGCCTCCCGGTTTTACTGTTTCAACAGAAGCTTGTGGTATTTACGAAAAGCGGGGCGCTTACCCGAAAGAGATGATGCAGCAGGTCAAGAAAGAATTGACCAAGCTTGAGAAACTCGAAGGTAAAAAACTCGGAGCGGCTAAGGATCCACTTTTGGTTTCCGTTCGTTCAGGTGCTGCTCAATCTATGCCGGGTATGATGGACACGGTTTTGAACCTGGGTATGAATGATAAGTCGGTTAAGGGCTTCATCGACGTGACTGGCAACGCGCGAGCAGGTTGGGATTGCTATCGTCGATTCATCGACATGTTCGGCGACGTTGTAATGGGCCCATCGTCTACGCTTGAGCATCATCATTTCGAGGAAGCTCTCACTGCGATTAAGAAGAAGTACAAAGCCAAGCAGGACACAGACCTAACAGCGGAGCAGCTTGAAGAGCTGGTTGGTGACTACAAGAAGATCTACAAAAAGCATGTCAAAGAAGATTTTCCACAGGATCCCATGAAGCAGCTTGAGTATTCAATCAATGCTGTTTTTGATTCGTGGCAAACTGAGCGAGCGGTGAAGTACCGTATCCTTAACAAAATCACGGGTTTGATCGGCACCGCGGTCAATGTTCAGACAATGGTCTTTGGCAACATGGGTGATGATTGTGCAACTGGTGTTGCCTTTACCCGCGACGGTTCAACCGGCGAAGCCAAGCCAATGGGCGAGTATTTGGTTAACGCTCAGGGTGAAGATGTTGTTGCCGGTATTCGAACTCCGCAAAACTTGGATGAATTGGCGAATGAGTCGGATAAGGGATTGGTTAAGGCTGGAGCTCAGCTTCTCAAAACCATGAAAATGCTTGAAAAGCACTACAAATATCCTCAGGACGTTGAATTCACAATTCAGCAGGGCAAACTTTACATGTTGCAGACTCGTAATGCCAAGCGAGTTGGTATCGCAGGTGTCCGTTGGGCAGTTGAAATGGCAACTGGGCAAGACGTTGTTACTGGCGAAAAGCAGCCTAAGTTGTTGAATCCGAAAACGGCTTTATTGACTGTCACTGGAAGCGATTTGGAGCAGCTTCTGTTTCCAATCTTTGACGCCAAGGAAGAAGCAAAAAAGACTCCCTTCGTGACCGGTTTGCCTGCCGGCCCGGGTGCGGCTTATGGTGAGATTGTTTTTGATTCTCACAAAGCCGAAGAGATTAAGAAGAAGCATCCTGAAAAGAATCTGATTCTCGTTCGACATGAAACTTCCCCGGAAGACGTCGGTGGAATGGGCGCTGCTGCAGGTATTCTCACAAGTACTGGCGGAATGACATCGCACGCCGCGGTTGTCGCTCGCGGTTGGGGAAAGTGCTGCATTTGCGGAGCAGGTGACCTTAAGATTGACTACAAAAAAGGTACTGTCTCAGTTGGAGGGAAGACTTTCAAAGCTGGCGACAAGATTTCACTCAACGGTTCCACTGGTAAGGTCTACGAAGGTGAAATCGCAAACGAATCTTCACCGGTTGTAGCGGGATTGGTCGAGGGAAATAAGAAGGCTCAAAAGCACTGGATTTTCAAGATGTATCAGACCGTTTCTGAATGGTCTGACAAGTATCGTAAGATCAATGTCCGAACCAATGCAGATTCCCCAGCTGATTCGGCAGCAGCAATTGCCTTTGGTGCTGAAGGAATCGGTCTGTGCCGAACGGAGCACATGTTCTTCGAAGGGGATCGAATTACGGACGTTCGTAGATTTATCCTCGCGGAAACTGATAAAGATCGAAATGCTGCGATCAAGAAACTGCTTCCGCACCAGCGGAAAGACTTCGAAGGAATTTTCAAGGCGATGAACGGTAAGCCAGTAACTGTTCGATTGCTTGATCCTCCTTTGCACGAGTTCTTGCCTCACACAGAGGCTGACATGAAAAAGATGGCAAAAGAAATTGGGGTGCCACTCGCCAAGATCAAAGAACGAGTCGCCGCACTGCATGAGTTCAATCCAATGCTTGGCCATCGCGGATGCCGTTTAAGTATCACGTTCCCAATTCTTTGCGAAATGCAAACTCAGGCGATTATCGAAGCTGCTTGCAAGATGACAAAGAAGGGCGTGAAAGTGCTTCCTGAGATCATGATTCCGTTGATCGGAACCAAAGCTGAACTTGATTATCTCGAGAAGATTGTTCGCCGCGTTGCAGATGCGATCATCGCCAAGCAAGGTTGTGATGTTAAGTACTTGGTTGGAACAATGATTGAGATTCCACGAGCTGCTTTGACGGCAGATCGGGTTGCTGAATCTGCTGAATTCTTCAGCTTTGGTACGAATGACCTGACTCAGATGACCTTCGGCTACAGTCGTGATGACATTGGAACTTTCCTTCCTGATTATCTTGAAAAGAAAATGTTGGATGTCGATCCGTTTGCTCAGATCGATGAAAGCGGAGTTGGACAGTTGGTAGAAATGGCGGTTCAAAAGGGCCGTCAGACTCGACCGTCGCTCAAGTGTGGAATTTGTGGTGAGCATGGTGGTGAGCCAAGTTCGGTTAAGTTCTGCGTTCGGGCTGGTCTGAACTACGTCAGCTGCTCTCCTTACCGAGTTCCAATTGCTCGGCTTGCCGCGGCACAAGCTGCAATTGAAGGTTAGACTCCTTCGGCAGTGAATTATGAATGTTAAATGACGGGAGTCTTGCCGGGCTCCCGTCATTTTTTTGCCTTCGTCACTTTAGCCGTTGACAGCAATCGCTTCTTGCCAGTTAATGTCGGGAAAGAATCAGTTGTCCCCTAAATTCGAGCTGGCCCAGTGCGGGCAGCGGTTCGGCTTTCATATCAAGTCGAATGCACAAAATCGGGATTACGGCCAAAGTAATCTGGCTTGGGACTTAAACAAAAAATAAATATTAGGAGCATCCTATGACGCCCGAGATACTCGCAATCGAGAAGGTTGCTGAACAATTAAAGAATGATGGAAAGAATGAAGAGGCGATTGCTAAGAATGTTGAAATTCTAGCCTTGGACGAAAACTTTGTTCGAGCACATTTAGCGCTTTCGGTTCTCTATCACAAAATCGAGGCACATGATAAGTCTGTGGCTCATGCTGAGAAGGCTTACCAGCTGGAGCCCGATGATTTCAATGCGGCCGCGTTGAGTGTGACCTATCAGCGGGCGTTTGAAGGAACCAGAGACCCGATCTACATCCAAAAGGCTGAAAGCGTTAATACTAATATGCGATAGTTGTTAACTTGGTTGGGCAAACGTCATTTGAGCCATTGCCGATGGGTTGGTGGGTTATTGATCTCTCATTGAATCAATGAGTGTCAAAAGTAATGGCACGAATCTTCGGTTGGCTCGGGCGCGATGGCTTAAAACCGATTTGACTGACGGTCCCAGTTCCCCAAAGGTCGCATGGTATTCAGGGATTTCAAACAGCGGGTCGTATCCGAACCCGCCGTTACCCCTGCCCTTGGTAAGGATTCGACCGTGGCACTGGTCTTCGCAGCGAATATGAATAGTTCCCTCAGGGTCAGAGAGAGCCATGTGGCATGTATAGAAAGCAGTTCTTTTTTTGCTTGGTACGCCGGTAAGTTTTTCTAACAGCATTTCGTTGTTGGATGTGTCGGTTGCTTTTTCGCCTGAAAATCTTGCGGAGTAAATCCCTGGTGCTCCATCGAGAGCGTCGACACTTATGCCGCTGTCCTCTGCCAAAACCCACCGGTTCAGATGACGGGCCTGAACGGATGCTTTTAGCTCCGCGTTTTCAGCAAAAGTGATACCTGTTTCCTCGACTTCGAGCGCAGCGGGATAGTCTGCCAGCGAAGTCAGTTGAATTTGAGGATAGGGAGCAAGTAATCGCTGGAGTTCCGCTTTTTTCTTCGCGTTTCCAGTTCCCAGAACCATTTGAAAATCAGACATTTTTAGATCCATGATGATAGCCCGAATCGCCGTTGGGTTCTCGGATTCGGTCACGTGTTGCAATCAAAGTTATTATTCCGTTGTTTTAGCTGAAACGGATTGAGGGTCAACGGTGCAGCCTCATTTACTGGAGTGAGCGAATTCACTTGGCGAGGTCATCTACGGTTCGTGCGACCATGAAGATTGTGGCAGGTTGTGTCAAAGTTATTCACAATCTTGTAGGAATGCATGATCTCAATTGAACCGCTGCGACGCGATGGTATCATTGTAGCGATCGATTGAGATGGAACGAGCACGCTTTCATTTGTTTGAGAGCCAATTGCTCGGGAACGAGTCAATCTATGGTAGGTGATCCGAGATGGAGTTTTCTCTGATTGTCACCAACGGCTCAATTTCAATCCTAAATTCCAAGACGAGACATACCACTAGAAAGTCATCACGTGAGTTCAATCCTCGAAAAAATTGTCCATCATAAATTGGGTGAGATCGAGGCGGCCAAGCAACGAATACCTTTGGCTGACCTAGAGGCTCGTCTTAACGAAGTGCCGCTTCCACTTGATTTCTGTTCGGCATTAACGAACGGATCGCAGCAAGATCGTGTTAGCTTAATTGCGGAAGTCAAAAAGGCGAGTCCTTCCAAGGGAGTGATTCGTGACGATTTTGATCCGGTAGAGATTGCGAAAACCTACGCACGAAGTGGTGCGGCTTGTATAAGCGTTCTAACCGACGAACATTTTTTTCAAGGATCGCTTGATTATTTGGTCCGCATTCGGGAGGCGGTTTCCATCCCGCTGCTTAGGAAGGATTTTGTTCTCGATGAATATCAAGTTCTCGAAGCGAGGGTGGCGGGGGCAGATGGGGTCTTGTTGATTGCCGAATGCTTGACTCCTGATCGTTTGGTAGAGCTTCATCGAATGATTGAATTACTCGGAATGACGGCACTTGTCGAACTCTATGATGAACAGAATATTCCCGCCGTGCTTGCTTGCCAACCAAAGCTCGTTGGTGTCAATAATCGTGATTTAAATACGTTTGAAATTGATTTGATGCATTCAATTCGGGTGAAGGAGTCATTGCCCCAAGGCATCGCAATGGTCAGTGAAAGCGGGATTTTTACGGGGCAAGACGTGCAGTTGATGCGAGCGAACTCAGTCGATGCAATTTTGGTTGGCGAGTCATTGATGCGATCCGAGGACATTGCAATGGCTGTGAAATCACTAATGGGCGATCAATTGGCCCTCTAAGTATTGTTGTTTCTCGCGGTTTTTATGAAATTTCCCGTGTTATTTCATGTTTGGTTTGCTGAAATCACCAAATTATGCCAAGAGACTTCTGTGGCGGACGAACAGCCTTAGTTCAGACGTTTGATGTGCCGATCCTGATGATTTGAACGCGTTTATGCGTCCGCAAAGAATTTTCGGTATCTGGAGCCTAAGCGGTCGATCAAAAAAGTGAGCACTACCTGTTCAACAGAGCTTGAATGAGGTGTCAGTTGGGTTAACGAATTGAGGAAGACATGCCTGATATCATAAATAATGTAAAGACAATCAATAGCGCTGTCAGAACAGCAATGATGCTGGGGGCATGCAGCGTCATCGGCTACGGTGGATATTTTGGTTACAACAACTACGTTAAACCAAGTCACGATGCACAGCGGGCAGTCGCTGAGTTAAAGGAGCTGGAAGCGAAATATCAGCAACAGTCTTTTAAGTTAACGGAGGCCGAGGATCGCGTGCATCGGCTGGAGACCTCAATGAAGTTGCTCAAAGTGGATCGCCGACTTGCCAATGTGACAGTTTTGGAGAAGGGGTTCGATGAGTTCGGTGAACCATTTATGGAAGTGAGTTTTGAGGAAGTGGATGCGAATGATCGCCCTGTTGCAGCAGCGCGACAGTACATGATTAAAGGAGAGAAGTTGTACATCGATGGTTGGATTGCAACGTTCGAAGATCAATACGTCGAAAGTGCTGATGAACTTCGTGCCGCATCCCTGTTTGTTTTTAAAAGTATTTACGGCGACGCTGAGACTCCCAAAGATGCTCAGAGTTTAGATGTTGAAACTCGTGATCACTCACCGCCGGGGATCTACAACGATTCTACTCGACGAGATTTTGAGCAGCAGATTTGGACTGATTTCTGGAAGGTCTGTAACGATCCTCAGTTGCAGGATGAGTTGGGGATTCGCACGAGTCAGGGACAGACGAGTTATGTCAAACCGATTGAGGGGAAGACTTACCGTGTTAATATTCGAGCGAGTGGCGGGATGAGCTTGAAGCCAATCGTCGAACCGTAGAGATCAGATTCGAAGCGGATCTTGAAATTGGGCGTTGTCGTTACTTGCTCTTGAGCTTGCGAGCAATTTTCCGCCCTGTGACACTCATCGGCATTTCCTCGATTTCACGAAGTGTCGCCCAGCGAGTTGGTGTTTGTGTTTTTTTGAGTCGACCAGTCACTCCGTCTCCTTTCCAGCACTGCAGGGTAATACGATATCGGGTGACCGCATGCTTCATTTGAAAGACGGGTCCACTTAGTTCGGCTGCGAGTCCGGTTTCTTCTTTGAGTTGTTTTAGCAGCTGCTGGGCGTGCGA
>Ga0214479_100222_pt1 | contig 36092 bp, 32 predicted proteins | sample M1_20Mar14CPVII9_5_FD_165054 | JGI IMG/M metagenome (GOLD analysis project Ga0214479, IMG submission 165054) | Marine eukaryotic communities from Monterey Bay, California, United States - M1_20Mar14CPVII9sort6BwellE14 | ecosystem: Environmental > Aquatic > Marine > Unclassified | place: USA...
CTGGGCAATCTCACGTACCAAACGCTGGAAGGGAAGCTTGCGGATCAATAGGTCGGTACTCTTTTGGTAACGACGGATCTCACGAAGGGCGACGGTTCCTGGTCTGTAACGATGGGGCTTCTTGACACCTCCGGTGGCGGGGGCAGACTTACGTGCTGCCTTGGTGGCGAGCTGCTTACGGGGAGCCTTACCTCCGGTAGACTTACGTGCGGTTTGCTTTGTTCTGGCCATTTTGAATAGTAGTAGAGTGGTTGAGTTGTTGTTGAATCGATGAACGATTTATGAGCTTGTGCTGTTGTTGTTGTTGTTTGTTTCGAGGGTGCACCTGAAGAGTCTTTCCGTCGTCCGCGCCACTGATTAGGGGTATGTAAGTTTTATTGTTTATCAAATATTAGTTTGTACACAGCACATCAAAAGTACCATAATAAATACTAAATACATTTCATTAGTATCCAATGCTCTTGTACCAAGTTTCTACATACCATTTCACGTGTGGTACAAACCTACGTACAATTCTACGTGAAAAATATGGCGCGGCTACAAGAAAATAGCCAGCAAACCAACAACAAAAAAATCAAAACAACAAAAAAGAGCTCATAAATCGTTTATCGATTCAATCATCATAACAACTACTAATCAATCATGTCAGGCCGAGGAAAAGGAGGAAAGGGATTAGGAAAGGGAGGCGCCAAGCGTCATCGCAAGGTCCTTCGTGACAACATCCAGGGCATCACCAAGCCCGCTATCCGTCGTCTAGCTCGTCGTGGTGGTGTTAAGCGTATCAGTGGTCTCATCTACGAGGAGACCCGTGGTGTACTTAAGGTATTCCTTGAGAACGTCATCCGTGATTCCGTCACCTACACCGAGCATGCTCGCCGTAAGACTGTCACTGCCATGGACGTTGTCTACGCCCTCAAGCGTCAGGGAAAGACCCTTTACGGATTCGGTGGTTAAACACATCGTCTCTCTCTTATAATATTTATGTTGAGTTGGTTGTGAGCTGTGAGATGTATCATGGCAACATGATATGTTTCCCTCTTCATCTTCTCGATATATATACAAAACCGGATTTTCTAAAATCCACCCATCTATCCAAATAACACACTGTATGTTATATTGTTTTGTTCATCTTTTTCCTCACTCATCCTCTTATTATTTAGTAGCATGTACCTTCAAGATCAAGTGTATCTGTTACGAGTATTGAATAAGACCTTGCCAGTTAGACATACGAGTCGGGTTCTAGTTGTTAATATTATCGTGTGACGTTTAGATAATAAAGTAAACAAATATCTATCATCGATCGATCTCATCCATGTCCATTATAGCTGTTAGCTTACTACTTCTACCTAAAGCATCCTTCTATAGTGTGAGATATTTTTTGCAACCTTTCTCTCCTGGTCTCGTACGACGCCTCATCTTTTAGGAAGATAAACGTACCAAGCAATGGACTGCTTACATTTATCCTCAGTCATCATGGACTTAGGTACTACACTAAGGAGAACATGACAAAGATCGGAGCTCTTGTGTTTATTTATCGAATGATGACGAGGATATGACAAGTACTTACACAATAAGCATGCCTAGTAACTGAATTGATAACGAACAATAGGAATGTTTAGTTTACTACAGTTGGGTGCCAGCTACTTATGAGTACTCATTATAAACATAACTGCAAGTCGGTTCAACTTTTTGTATCTCTATAACCTCTGTAACAGTAGCAACTCCTTCATTTGATGATACAAACATCAGTCTATTGAATACCTACGATCAGGGGTACATCCTACGATACAAAGAGATAAGCTTGTTTACAAACACAGAACACGATGATGAATTACACACATGATATAATGTTGAGAGAGTCTTTGTTTGACAGGGCGGATTTTAGAAAATCCTGTTTTTGTGTTGTATATGATATGAACAAATAGCCAACCCCGAAGGAGAGACTATTCATTCGTTGCAAATCATAGCGTATATGTATATATCTATTGCTTATTTGCCAGACTTCTTTGGAAGAAGAACAGCGTGGATGTTGGGAAGGACACCACCAGCAGCGATGGTAACACCTCCAAGCAACTTGTTCAATTCCTCATCGTTCTTAACGGCAAGGGTGATGTGACGGGGTACGATACGAGCCTTCTTGTTGTCACGGGCGGCGTTACCGGCAAGTTCCAAGATCTCAGCACATAAGTACTCAAGGACGGCAGCAAGGTAGACGGGGGCACCAGCACCCATACGAGTGGCATACTTTCCTTGACGGAGGTAACGACCGATACGACCGACGGGGAATTGTAATCCAGCCTTGGCAGAAGAGGTAGTACTCTTCTTCTCGCCGCGGCCTCCTTTTCCTTTTCCAGACATGGTGAATTAGTAGATTTAGTAGTTGATAAAGTGGTGATGAATCGATGAACGATTTTATGAGCTCTTTACTTTGTGTTGAGTATTTGTGTTGTTAAAATGAGGCTGTCAACATAGAATTTAATGTGGTAGCATAATTCTACGTACAACTACGTACAAAATAACCACAAGATACCTCCATAGCGACCTGCGCGCCCAAAATTCGAGTCGAAAAGAGGCCGTCAGAAACTGGCGCGTCTGAAATCTCAAAAACAAAAACAAACACAAAGCTCATAAATCGTTCATCGACATCGATTCTTCATCAACAACAACACAAACAAACTTATCCCATCATGGCTAAAACACCATCCAAGAAGGCTCCTTCCAAGGCTGCCAAGAAGGCCCCCGCCGACAAGAAGAAGCGCACCAAGAAGCGCGTCGAATCTTACTCAACCTACATCTACAAGGTCCTTAAGCAGGTCCACCCCGATACTGGTATCAGCAAGAAGGGTATGTCCATCATGAACTCCTTCATTAACGATATCTTCGGACGTATCGCCGGTGAGGCTGGCAAGCTTGCCACCTACAACAAGAAGGCTACTCTCTCATCCCGTGAGATCCAGACTGCCGTTCGTCTTATGCTTCCTGGTGAACTTGCCAAGCATGCCGTATCTGAGGGTACCAAGGCCGTTACCAAGTTCTCCTCTGCCTAAACTAATGGCACTAATAATGAATGTATGAGCAGAGGCTGTATCAAAGTGCTTACTGCTTTCATTAAACAAACAAACAGGATTTTATAAAATCCGCCCTATACTCAAAGAAAACAATATAATCTCTTGTTTTTGTTATTATGTTGAGTTATGCTACCAGCCTCATGGTTGGTGAATTAGCTGAGAATGCTACGTGCGTGTTGGGTTGATTATTAGTTGCAGTTTCTCCTTCTCACGTATTGGCATCATTGTGTACTGTACGTATAGTGAGATAAATTAATAATACATTGATAATCATTCATCTCTTCGGCAACTTAACACCTCCTTTGGAATCACTCTTCTTCTCTATATCTTTAAAATATATATGCTGGTAACGTCCGTACCCTGATACCAGTTATAATGTTTCGGAATATTAGCAAAAGGAAAGAAGCTCACGATAAAAGAAGGTAAAGTTTCTAATGTTAAATGAGATATAATTTCATCTATAACCTGCTTTCAACCAACGCCGCTATCTGCGGAAGAAAGGAGGTGAAGAAGACGTACTCTGCATTAACTTATATACTACCGGATGATACTATATCGATGATCAGGCAGGGTGGACATTACTAATGGGAGATCCTTCGTCTTCCTTTCACCTAAACATACAAGGTATAAATTTACGTGACTGTTGAATACTAAGAATATAAAGCAGTATACGAAGTAGACATGGATATTCCAAACTAATATTGATCTAACTAATAATTACAAAGATATGAAGAATACCGTGAAACAATTGCAACTACCACCAAACTCAAACACTGATAAATAGATGCAGGAGGCAGAATAGACAACAACCGTCACAGATTTTTGTGGATAAATCATAAAGAAGATACACTACTGATGATGATGATCAAGAGAAGATGATGCAGCAGTATCAACTAATAGCCGACACGTACAACTACTCCTCGTCATAAGCACTTTATTTCTTCTTGGTGGTCTTCTTCTTAGTAGTCTTCTTCTTGGGTGCAGCCTTCTTCTTTGTTGCCGGCTTCTTCTTGGTGGCGGCCTTCTTCTTGGGTGCTGTCTTCTTCTTTGGTGCCTGTGTATATTAAAATGATATATAAAAGATACATATATGAATTAGTACATGATGGTGTAATGACATACGAATCTCAATATCAATACATACAAACTCATACAAAATAAAAAAGACGGTGCACGTGAACATAAAAACTTACAGCCTTCTTCTTGGGTGCAGCCTTCTTCTTAGGAGCGGCCTTCTTCTTGGTGGCTGCCTTCTTGGGTGCTGCCTTCTTGCCTTTCTTCTTCTTGTATTCGGCACTGAGCTTGTATGAGCTCTTGATCTGGACGAGGTCACCGTCAGCCACGGCATTCTTCAAGGCTGTCAAGAAAGTTTTGTTCAACCATTTCTTATCCTTGGGAAGGTTGGCCTGCATGTGCTTCTTGATAGCAATGGAGGAGGATCCGGTACGGTCCTTGAGGGTGGTGATGGCTTCGAAGATTCCTGCTTTGTAAGACATGATGATAGTGGTTGGATGTTGTTTGATCTGTTGTTGTAACGATATTATTAAATTCGGAGAGGATGAGAGGTGGTTAGTGCATGTGATATGAACAGCGTAGGCGGCGCATAGGTGATGCTTAGTACACATCATACACCGTCTGTATACAGCCATAAACACTATCGACCCCCGATTGCAATAGATTATACACCAACAACAACACAAACTGTCAAGTCGAACTTAGATGAACCATCAGCCCACAACACAATCGACCACCTCCTCTCATCACCTCTTCCTCCGCCGACACATAGACAATTGCCACCGCGTCAAAGACACCTACACTGCTGCCACTGTGTTATTATAATACATTCAATATAAGGAGGCACTTACCAAAGGAGAGAGCGAAGAGTAAACGTGGCAAAGTGTTGTGTTGAAAAATTATGAAGCAAAAATGAAGAGCTTAAAAAGGGGAACACGTGACTTAAAAGAATGAACTCATGACTGCGCGCCATAAATTGGAGACCTCTCCTTTGCTTGCTAATATCTGCTTGTACATCATAGACGGCATGTAATCATGTATTGTACTATTCTAGATTGAAGGGTGATATATAAGAGAGCTTGGTTTTGTAAAAGTATAAAGCAGCATATAGATATGAAGCAGTAGAAGTTGTATGAGAGTTGTTTGAGTTTTGAGTATAAGTGAGTAGAGAGAAAGACATGAGAGTATGAGAGCAGTGGATGTGGCATGTTGCAATTGTAAGCTATTGACGGTATGTGCATATATCCCTATGTACCTTCTGTATCATTTCGAGCTAAGGTTGATAAGATTGAGATGGAGTGCTTTAGAGAGTAGAGTTTGATAGTATACGTGTCATATTCGTATGGTGAGCTATGACAAGGAATAGATAGTCTAGCAGAAGGAACATATTCCAACTTCTCAAACTAACATTACTTTATAAATGGTGAATTCAATCCTTCAACCTCTCTGACAGTACTCCTATGTACAAACATCCTCCCAAAACATCGAAAGCCATCATACCTAGTGCACATCATATGCATAACTAATCCCACTTCTCTTCACGTAGTACTGCAATTAGCGATTTAGAGAAAAGTTTAGTACATGTAAAGCAGGTTCATAAAACTTCTAGCTCAAGAAGAACACAATATCTCTCTCTTACCTTGAGAACATTTCTTCCTTGCATCCTTGTCCGACATTTCAAACCACAAATCACTACCCTTCTTCTTTTCCAAGAAACGGCCGCCATATTCCTTGACCCTATTCGCAAGCTGTTGCGATAAGATGAACTTTTCTTGTCGGGTACAATCCTTATTGCGGTAGTTGCCCCTCAACTTTCTCGCTTCATCTCGGAACTTCATATTACCCGGGTGTCGGTTAGTCAACCCACCTCGACCGCGAAGAATATCCGCTTTTAACGGAGTCTTTATCCCTCCGCCCGGAGACTTCTTGGAACTGCTGCTGGGAACACCCTTTGTTGTTGTCTTCTTCTTTCTAGTAGGCTTTGTTGTTGCCGCACGTGCAGCAACCTTCGGACTTGGACTAGTCGATACTCGGCTGGCAACAACTTTTTTTGTTGCACCTCCTCCGGTGACGTTGTTGTTCTTCTTGTTGTAATCATCACCACGCCATTCACCATCAGGAGTCTTTGTAACAAAAGTAGGAGGATGAGAAGGAGCAGCAACCGTACTAGCACCGAGTTCAAATGGGTCTACTTCATTGTTACGAGGGTGGTAGCTACTTGTTGCCATGGAAGCAACTTCATCAACACGAAACTTGCTACTTTGAGACTGTGCAGGAGCTTCCACAGGAGGCAGTGGAGGAGGAAGAGGTACCGACTCAGGAGCACTACCTCCATCGATTGACATACCAGAGGGAGATGACGACGATAACTGAAGACCTTCATAATGAGGGTTGAGGTCTTGTGTTGGATAAGTACTACGCTGTTGGGTAACATAATTAGCGGGTCTGCTTCTTGTGAGTGGAGAGATTGACCACGACTCGTTGTAAATAGAATCATTATTAAATCCAGAAGAAGCAAAAAAATCAACTTGACCATTGGCATCACCCCAATCATTTCTGTATTGTTGGTGATATTGGTTGTTTTCTGAAATATCAATCGCTTCCGAGAGCATCATCATAGCATGAGGCATGTGGTTAGCAGAAGATGGCTGTTCATTTGAGAGTCTCATTGATGCATCGGCTGAAGGATTGTTGGGAGATGGAAACATTATTCGAGATATATAATAATAGGTGGGTATTATTGTTGATGTTGGTTGATAAGAAGATGCACCTTGATTGGAGAATGGCGTTGTCAAACTTGTCTGGGGAGGATACAAAAGAGGAAAGAAAGACGGTGAGTTAAAACGAGAAAGATATGCATGTGTAACCCGATACTAATAATCAACTCTAGACAATATAATACCGGCATGAATCAATCGTATTGAATCAATCGTATACCAATGTACTGACATACCTTGTGCTCTCTTCTTCGAATTATGAGCTCGATTGATGAGGTGATCCATACACAACCCAGTCATGCAAGAATGAAAACTTTCACTCAACCAAATGTTTTAACTCGTGCCGGTGATTGTACATACAGTTTACATTATGAGATCCATGTAAGTGTAAGTAGTTTCATTGCAACTCTCTATCCTACCCTTGCCAACATACCTATAGCAAATCATCTCTAGCCCATTGTATTATTGATGTCGTACATATTTTTTAATCAGTGGGAGATATCAAGATTGTTCGATAAAACATACTTGTGGAATATATAAACATGCTTGTGGAATATATGTTTCAAAGAGTGATGTCATGATCATAATATATTACCGTTTTCATTGTAGTAGTAACACTTGCATTCTAAGCATGGCAGTAGAGTGGAGTGATGTGCACATAAAGATAATTTAATTGTTAATTGCTGGGTGGCGCCGAAACAGCATAAGTTAAGAAATACATTACCAATAATAGATCACGTGTGCAATCATTATAAGTACTTAGAACAACAACAACAAACACCACACCCCACACACCCACCATCATCTCACACAACTTCACATTTTAAACACATCTTCCGTTGTATCGCCATATCTTTTTTCGGGGGAGTGTTGGATTGGTGATGATTGATTCCGTATTATATCCTTTATTGATGGCGGAGAAATGTATGATATCCATATGTTTACTCATAGGACTGTCGTCGTATAAGTATTTAGCAGTAAGCAGTAGTAGAGTATTTACAAAGGCTCTCAATCTCTATTAGTCTCTACTTCTCCCCCTTCCAGCTCTTCCTCTACCTCGGCCTCTACCAGCTCTTCCTGTACCTCCCCTTCCAGACTTACCATTCCCTCTTCTATTTCGTGACGCTGTTGGTGGCAATACTTCATCGGGACCACTGGGAAGAGTTTCTCCAGTCTTTTCTTCTGTCCACTTCTTCAACTCCTGCAGTACTCGAATACTTGCTAGCTTCTGCTTAGATAGCAATTCCCAGTAGACACCCGAAGGTTTTGTAATACGGTTCTCTTTTGGTACATGAATTATCCTAGTTGGCGTGACAATGATATCAACCGGTACATCATGTTGTGTGAGATCTCCAAATGGGGATTGTGAGTTAGTTCCATCATCATTGTCAGCATCATTTTGTTGTTCCTCCATTAAACTCTTCCAAGGTTCAAGCTCGATATCATAAACCTGACAATCATGTACCGAAGTTATGCATAGAACTTTGCTCGGGTCAAGATTACCTTGCTGTGAGAGTATACCCCATTCAAGCTCTGCGAATCCTTCGCCTATTTGGTTTGAGTAGTAGGGTATGAAAACAAGAAGTTAGATGCAAGCTTGAAAAAAGAGACACCTGATGTGCAAAATCAAAACAAACAAAAGAACGAACCTTTGCCTACTCTCTTTCCTGTCTTTGGGCATACAGCCGAGCTACCAACCACAACCAAGTCTACTGTATACTGCTCATACAAATCAATAGGTGTTCCGTACTTTGCAGCACCCTTTGAGGATGTAAGTGCTTCGGTTGGTACGTCGAGTGATATTTTATCTGAACCTCGCTTTAGTGTTTGAAAGAATCCCGTTCTCAACCTTGGTTGTGGAGTTAGCAGTGTCTTACCACTTTCTAATACTTGATGTCTAACTCTTCGTTGTGGTGTATCTGGATTTACCTTTATCATATTTGCAGATTGAAATTCAGGCAGAGATGATAACTTATCAGCTGCATCATCTGCTCCTAGAAAATTTGGAATCCTATGATGTACAGGTCGAGGGAATGATGCGATATCATTCTCTTCCATATAATCCCAGATAGCCTTCCTAATTCTCCACTTCCATGGAGTTCGTAATCCTTTTGCAAACTCTTCTTCGGAAATTTGTTTCATTTCATCCATTGCCTTCTTATCTTTTGATAGTCGATCACTTTCATATGATTTTTCATCAAATGCTGAAGAGGAGGAGAATAATGTTGTTGTGATAGACTGTCTTGTAGTTGGAGCATATGCCACGGCTAATTGGAGAAAGCAGCATATAGTTAAGAGGAAGATAGACTTCCATAAACATAGCAGGGTCATCTGTAGTACTTTGTTGATTGATGTTGATGTGTGTAGGTATCTTTCTAGTATCTTTTTGGTTATTGATCTGGCTACGCTTTTGCAGGTACTAAATGGTTCTAACAGATAATGCATGTGGATTTGGTTATGGTGTATAAACCTTTGCGATGTTGATACTGGGTAAAGGTGTTGTTGTCGATGGATTATCACTGGATTTGCAAATTAGGATACCACTTGTGACATAAAGAAATACGATTTCATAATGTACATTGCATAGTCAATACAAGACTACGAGGCGGAGACAAAGATGGTATTAGGTATTATCATTGTTTACTAAGACCATCGTATAGTTATGTAGTCAGTACATCAGGAAAAGATAAGTAACTCGACTTTAGATATTATGTTCACATCACGTGCAGGTTTATGTTGCTCTTATAATATGAGGAGAGCACCCCTCCGTCAATTTAGTACAACAATAACTACAAAACCAAAGAACAATAATAATCACAGACATAAATACATATTGGCAGGAGCAGTATCAACTGCATTGATCAGTTCATCAGTATATACTCGCCATCTACGTGATGAGAAATTGTCTCATTTGGTATTGGCTAAAGATTGTGGACTTCTCAGTTCAGATGTTGATAACGAAGACTCATCATCATCAAATCAATATAATTTACCGTATATAATAGAACAAGTTACACGAGCTGGATTAGTTGGTACTACGAAATCTGTAAAAGATGAGTTGCAATGCATTAGAAAATGGCACATAGAAAGAGGATACAATGGTGGAATCATATTGAGAGATGTTACCCGTCCTTTGTTTTCGTTACCAGAATATATGGGGTTTGATACAAATAACAGTGAGGAAGATAATATCAACAATACTTCTACGGAAGAAACAATCAATCCCAAGCATCTAAACAGACGTGAATGCTACTATTTATATTATGAGATACACAGCAACGGACAAACAAAACAGCAGATATACTGTCGAGGAACAACACTACTATCTGATGTCCTGACATGTTTACAAACATTATTTGTATATGATGAAGAACTAGAATGCAACGTACATTATGGATTCAATTGTCATGCAAACAGGATTGTAGAGGATGTGATTCCACTGCTGGTACCTCCAAGAAGTGACAATCGATCTGGTGTGGCAACAATAGAGGTTTGTGGACATTCCCTAGGGGGAGCTGTGGCTTGTCTTGTTGCAGCAAAGTTGAAGAAGAGAGGATATATCATAACTCAGGTTACATCATTAGCAGGACCAAGACTTTGCAAGGGAAAGAGAGCCAGGAAAACTTTACAAAAGCTGCTACCTGCACAAACAATTAGGATCGAAGATGACTTAGATATTGTCTCATATCTTCCACCGACTGGGTTGGCTGTCGGAGATAAGATCTGGTTTACAAAGGACAATCACGCATATATGATTCGACAGGACATTGGAAATGAGAATGATTGGATAGATTCAGTTTGGTTGAATCTCAGGCTATTTGAAACTATCCTAAATCAATCACAAAAGCATAGAGTCAAATCTTACATCAAAAGTCTACAGCAACTAGTGATAGATATGGACAAAACTGATTGATTTGGCAAAGAAAGGCATATGTTTGAAAAGAATAAGAAGGATACCAGTACAACTGTTCATATAAGAATGGGTATACGCTACTGTTACAAGAGCCAATGGTACAAGAAACGCCAATGTACATGGTAAGCAGGTTTCGCAAACACTTATATTTACATATTAGATCTATTCAACTCATATATCAGTCTTCTCTTCAAATAGAAAACAAGTCTGGGGAGGTATCAAAAGGAAGAGGAGTGTCGCCTTCATTTCCATCGAACAACTGCTTGCCAGCAAAGTTTTCACCTGTCCTCCTTTGAAACTGCTCAATGTCGCCATGAATGAATGGACCAGAGAAACATGATGAAGTAAATTCTAGTGGCATCGTGGGAGGTGTGGAAGGTGGAGGATCATCTGCTGCAATCGTCGCCGGTACTTCCCAAAATGAATCATTAACAGGCACCGCTTCTTGGACTAGGTTGCTGTCGATCGTTGCTCCTATCCCTTCCTTCGCCTTCGCCTGTACATTTGCACGTTCACCTTTCAGTGTATGAGCATCTTCTACCGTTGCTGCTTCCTCATCAGTACCCTTCATTGGTTCATCTTTGATGTTAGTCTTATCTCCATCCTGTTTGAGACCATGAAGAGTAGACGCTGCCGAGTGACTAGGCGTACTAGCATCACTACAAGGAGGGTCCACAGTTAATTTAACAGGACGCTTCTTGATAGGTCCCTTCTTCCTAGCTTTTGCTACATCGGACTGCAGACTAAGTTTAGTAGCAATACGCACAGAACTCCTTCTTGTGGGCGTAACCTTAATGGGCTTTGTCAGGCTCTTTTTGATCTGGGTAGCCTTGCAAATGAGTTCTTCCTTTTCCGTGTTATTTGCCGTTCTAGCCATATTGGGAAACTTGAACTCTCAAACGTTAAACTTAACCACTACTTTAATACCAACGTCTTATCTTAAGAGCTTTATCTCCCCTCCTCTAGGAGCTTTATCTTCTCTTCTACTAATTTAATGGCATGAGCTCCCGCTTGAGAGCGAGGGGACTAAACACGTCTCAAACAGGAATGAAACTTTAGTCGCACTCTGAGGAGACAACCCCCCGACACAACTCACGGTAATCGGCAATACACAGTTCATCATAACAAATATTAAGTACGAAGTAATGTCCTCTCCCTCTCCAATATCCGAGATGACCACCAAACAGACTTCAGACGTCGATGTGAGTGTTTAAACAAAACTGCTGCTCTCTCACATATATATCAAAGGAAACAAAGACCATCTCAATGGCAGGATTTGATATCACTGTTGCTCCTTCTCCTGTGCCCAAAGAGAAGAGTAAGAGATCGGCCGAGGAGTCTATTCTTACAGAATCTACTGGAACTATGACTGACACCATGACAACAAGTAACACGGAGCTTTCAGAAATCTCTCGCCGTATTAAGGAGAACAATCTGTGTATTGCCGAGAAGAATGCCGAAATCAAAAAGATCCAAGAGGAGATTGTGGAGAAGACCCTCCAAAATGAGAAATTACTTCTTGATTTGTTTGATTTCGTAGAGAGCTCTGCTTCTAAATTGGCTATTTTGGAACAGCAGAAGAAGGAAGCGGATGATGAGCTACAAGCTGAACGAGAACACTTTACTGCTTTATCTGATGACTTTACAGCGGCATTTAGCAGACTAGGGGACTTTCACGAGCGTCTTCTTTCTTTCTCTGGGGAAGAGGAGTAGATTGAAGATGTAATTCTACCCTACTGATATTTAGGTAGAAGATGCAGGAGATTGAATATCAAAGGCGTAGTTGTGACTGTACTAAGCGAAATTACTCTACTTTATGTCCCAGCCAGAAGGCCGGAGTAGACGTATAAAATAATCAGGATACCAAATGTACTTCAACAGCTCTATCCTAAGTCATACATTAGTACAGCACTATTATTTAGTACCTTTTCCCTTTATATGTTATCAATATACCATACCATTAATAACGTACAGATCGCTCCCTTTACCCTCTTAAGGTAACTCAGTAGGTTATTGCTGTTGTCCACTGACCACACGATAAATTGTGAGGAGAAGAGGTGCGATTCATCGAATTTTGGATGCGACTCATCTGTCAACTTTTTGGAGACACACATCCTCCCCATGCCGCAAATCATAAACCGACCTCTCTAACATAAGCTCACAAGAGGGTTAGTCAAGGAGATAACATCATCGTCCAAACTACCAAGAAGCACACTTATTTCCTCTCTTCTTTTATATTTTAACATGCCGTCTCGTCCTAGGTCTCTTACACCAGTGAAGAAGACGCTAACGCCCACAAGGCGAAGAAGTTTAACACCTACTAGGCGATCCGCGAGGATAAGAAGCATATCAACAATGAAATTAGCCAACGCAACACCACAGGAGATGGCTCTAAGAATTCTTCTTCTTGAAGAGAAGTACGAAGATATCACTGAGCAAATGCAAAATTTGTCTACTCAACCAGGCAACCAGAGCAAGACTACTCCTAATAATATTGAATCTTTCCTACCCGAGGTTACCGTGCAGCTATTGACTGAGGGTATGGAAAGTAAACACGATGAGGTAATTCAATTCAGGAACCAAACCGATGCCCTTCGTCAAGATTTGACAAGTGTCATGAGCTTAAAAGAAGATGTCATCTGTATGCGAAATGATTTGGCTGAAGCCTTAAGTGGGTTGGAAGATGCCAAATTGTTACTTCATAATGCTAGCCAAGACAAAAATCTCAGTATGCGTCGTGAAAAGGAATTAATTACCCGTATTGATCATCTTACTAATCAAAACCAGGACCTCTTAGAGTATCAAAAGAAGAACCACCAACTTGAATTAGAGGTTGATCATCTTACTATTCAAAACTTGGAGCACCAGCAGAAGAACCAGCGTCTCGAGTTGGAGAAGGAGACATTGGAGGAAGAGCTTACTACCCTAATGGAAGAAAAGGACAGCCTTGAGCTCAAGTTTGATAAATTGGTTGGTGAATACGATAAGAGTGTTCAGATGCTGGAGCCGATATTCACTAGCAAGTGTACTCCAGTGAAGGAAAAGGAAACAATTGAAGGTTGAAGTGTCTCTGTATCTGTATTCCTCAATCCACCATAAAAAGCGAAGCCTGTTCACAACTTGGCTTGATAAGTTGTACCTGTCCAGATGATCCTTATACCGTAGCAGACCAACCCAGGATCTACATAACTGTTAACTCAATGATCTGTGTCATCCAGTCTACTACTTCCCCTCTTTATAGCTCATTTAACAGTAATTCAACTTGCTCTTCACTTTTAGAGACTGATACAGTGGGGGTAATCTTCTTTGGTTTCAGACATTTAAGACAATCAACGAGCTCAGGAAAGGAAGAGTGCTCCGAGTAGGGTACACCATGTACTGTAAATCTCCCACTTGTCTTACTACTGATGAGGTTCCTCGGCTGTGGTTGGCCACTCAATGTCCTTTGATTCTTATCTTTAGGTCCTCCAGAGTATGTCCAGCCTATGTATTTGAATAGGGAGAGAATAAGTGAAATGAGACGAGATTAAAAGTGTATACAACAGTAAGAAGATACGATACTTACCGGTTGGTTTAAAGCCAACAACTCTGCAGTAAGGTGCTGCAAGAGCCTTCTTTGAGTTTGACTTGTTGCTCTCCTCGAGATGGTCTTGCATTTGCTTGAAGTTTACTGTACCAAGTGGCACAACCCACAGATTTGTCTGTGTCTTGTCAGTGGTGAAGATTTGCATTCGTTCTTTTGGCCATTCAAGTGAGGAGAGTATTCTATACCGTCTTTTATCGACATATACCTTCTTTTTCAAATGTTCAGCCACTGAGACATAAATCTTTTCCTTGCCAATAGTATAACTACCGAATAAGAAGAGTGTCTTATTGTTTTTACCCTTCTTTGATGTTGCTACCTCCTTGTCTGCAACCTTTATGGCAGCACTAATAGCCTCTTCTTGTGTTGGTAGAGTATACTTTTTATTGCAATACGTAGTATCTAGAAATAGTTCATCCAAGCGAGGCGCCGAGCTGCTGAATGCCTTTAATTGAGGCATCTGCATCATGATATCTCGATTCCACCTGGGAGATGTGTGTTTCACAGTTTACGGAGACGACAGAGAAATGATTGTATCATATGTTAGTACATGTGGTTTGCAAAGGCAATAAAAAAAAGACAAACAAAGTTTAAAGGAAATAGTCACAAACAGACACTTCATATTGAACACTGAAATCACATGATAAAACAAATAAAAGACTTTCCTGAAGTCACCAACATGTAGAATCCGTCTGTTGTTTACTTCAAAGAGAAACATGATAGCGCCAGGACAGTGATTCGCATTTAAGAGCGTGACCTTGACGGGCTTGCCTCTACTAGCAATTACTGTAGGTGTATTCACTGAGTTATTGTGGGTCAGAGAAGATGTAGAATGATAAGGCATATTGAGTAAACATTACATGCACATCTTATGCAAACTTCCAACACACAAGTTTATCCCCAACTTACTGGGTAAGGGATGCAGATACTTCATGTCAACTCCAAGCTGAGTATGAACTAGGTTGGCTGTTGGCAATGAACAGTACATTGTGCCTTCACTCCAGGTCTTTCCTATACCACCGTAATGATCGCTGTGGAAATGGGTTAAAAAGTAATTCCCCGACAACGACTTGCACGCATATTGGAACCCATCACTGGAAGATGCGCGTTATCACGATTTATGAAGTGAATGATGATAGAAACTTGCATTAGTACATGTGACTTGCAAAGGCAGTTAAACAAAGCGAAATGTAGGCCAAATGAAGTAGTCAAATCACCAAGACTATATATCAAGCACAAATATTCACATGATAAAACAATACTAACGCGGACTTTCCAGATAAAGTCGGTACCAGTTATACGCTTGAAACTAGGACAAGTTCCCGTCCGTTTACTATTATTAGAACTCCATTGACCTCTTCGATATGGCTGCCTGCCAGATTTTGAGGTAATCGATGCTGAATTGGTTGTAATAGCTTTGACTTTGGATGCTTGACGAGCACCAGACATTAGCACATTAGTCAACGATCTTACAGGCTTCTTGAAGAGTTCTTTCCATTGAGACTTCTGTTGTGTTTCCTTTTGTGTTTTGTTTAGTGCCAACTCAGAACTGGCATCTCCATGCCACTGTTGTTTGTAGGGGTTGGTTACAGGACCTTCGTGTGGGCTACGAGCAGTAGCTTCTTTTATAGTACTCATTTCAACAAAATCAGCATCGTCTCCGTCATTATTCATAGTTCGACGAGCACCTAATGTTTCTCCATATTTTAAAGAACATCGCTTCATGTGTGCAACTCTACCCTTCAGACCCGATTTGATACGGGTAAGGTCGGTTCCACAAATGTAGCAGACATCCTTCTTTGGAGAGTTAAGCTGTTCAGGCAGAGATGAATTGTTCAAATCTTCATGATTAGAAGAGTTTGGCTCTTCTGGCAGATATGAATTGGTGTTATTCTCAGCATCTTCTTCTCTTTCTGTAGAGTAAACTATTTCATCCAATTGTTGTGATTCAGATGAGGTACCCAGACATACAATATCTGAGTCATCATTATTATCATCAAGGTGACTATCTTCTTCTTCTTCTTCGCTCTTCTTATTAGTACTCCACATTGTTGAACCTTTTGCAATCATAACATCCATTTCACTATCTTCATCACTACTACTACTACATCCACCATTATCGGTACTACCAATAGAAACTTTTGGTCTTCTAGCAAAAGGCATTTTCTGCTCGTCACCTATTAGAGAAGAGGAAGTCTGTTTTGGATACTCCAAAGTGTCATGTGTGGAAGAAATATCAAAGGAATCGTTAATATCTTCATTAAATTCACTCTTCATGCTATTCTCTGTCTTATCAAAGGAATCGTCAAACTTCATCAAACTATCTAACCCATACTCAATCTTTTGCTTTTTTGCATTAGATTGTTGCATAACATGTGTTTCTTTGGGAATTGTAGCTGCTACCTCTACAACTGCTGATATCTCAGCCATACTGCTTTTCTCCACTATCTCTTTTTTATCCTCATTACATGATTCAATATTACCACATGGTTGTAAATTATTGCAACTACCATCCTCAACATTGAGTGAACTGCTAGCAAATTGTTTTCTCTTTTTATTTTCACATCCTGCAGTTGATTGGTTAGTATCACTTGCTGCCTCTATAAACTCAGTACTACCAATTGTAGATGGATCAACAAGCCTATTAATACCGGCGCCGGCTGTACCATCTTTTACTGCAATATCAGTTGATGACTCAATCGGTACATCTTCTTTGATTGTAACGACCACTTCATTGATACTTCTCTTCTTTCTACTACTCCCACTGCCACTGGATATTGATATCGCATTGCCACCATATGTTAATGACGGTGGTTTAGTAGCAGGTCTACATGATAGACAGAGTGTAGATCCTGTATAGGTAGTATATTATAATGTAGATAAGAAGCAACAACAGATGTTTTGTGTGTGAAAGTGGTATAAAAAATAATTGCAATTATTACAATCATACTCCCATCACTTACCACTACTAGTTGCAAATCGTTTACGGCAAGAGGAACAGCCTACTATGTGACGACGAGACTTAACCATATTGCTTGCCGCCTTCCTTATTCGGACAACTAAATCTTAACAACAAACAATAAGACAATGAACTGGAATTTTTTACTGAAGGAAGAAGCTTCTATGGAATAAGTTTCATTTGTGTGATTTGATTATACATAATCTGCCATGCTCTATGGCATCGACAAGCACATATTGTAGGCGACGAGAATACATTATTATATAGATTCATTATAGTATTGAAACTGTATGCGATTGGAGTGGCGGCATAGACTACGAGAAGATACTACAAACACCACACAATTACCCGTTAGTGATACTAAATTATACCATACTCAACCATAATAAGATGGTACAATCTGTCAATATTAAAGCCCTATCAACACTAGTATCGGTCGTTAGACGGCCATACTTGGCTGCTCCACATGTCTTTGTACCCACAGTATCAGGTAAGTGCGGTATTGTATGTTTTATTTTGTGCATATCATTGCCAACTTTTTGCTCACATGATGTGTTCAACTTTACATAATACATCAGATATTAGTTATCAAGCATTAAAAGATCACTGCGGTATTAAAGCAGTCATATTTGATAAAGATAATACCTTGACTGCACCATATGCCAATGTATTACATCCCCGAGCTAAATTTGGTTTGCAATCTGCATTAGGTAAGTAGATAAAGGTTTATTTTTTGTATTGAACTTTCAATAACCCTTTGCAATCAATGTCCATTATTTTCAGACACATTCGGACGGGAGAATGTAGCAATTCTATCAAACTCTGCTGGTACAGATGATGATCCAGGATTTGTGGATGGTGCAGAAATTGAAGAATCATTAGGTATAGCAGTCATTAAACACAGCGAGAAGAAGCCAGGTGGACTTGACGAAACTATGTCACATTTTCCAAGTGTTGATGATCCATCACAATTATGCATAGTGGGAGATCGATTACTAACTGATATTGTATTTGGGAATTTACATGGTATGTTGACTGTGCATACTCTACCATTATGTATGGGAGAGGAAAATAAGAATGATAATACAATTGCAAAAGTAATACGAACTGTGGAGAATAAGATCATGTATGGTAGATGGCCTGGTAAGAAGATTAGGAGTTATACTTTGGAGCACAAAATATGGAAGGGAGAAAGTGAATGCCCATTGGTATTGGCCGATGACAAAGATACACTGACAAAACCATTGCTAGGGGATATAGATAAAGATTAATGATATTCTATTAGTATATTTATAATACACACGCATCTACAACTTAGGCAATCGACCCGATGCTGAATATCTTGAGCTTGCCTTCTTCTTTCGTGTAGTGCTAGTTCCAGCTTTGGTAGTTCCAGAACTGCGTGAGGTTGATTTGGAGACAGAAACAGTCTTCCTTCTTTGCTTAGTACCACCATTGTTGTCATCTTTCACCCTCAAAGGACTGCTCTTAGAACTTTTATCTCCCTTTGGAACAAATCGCTTATTATACGAGGTTTCTCTATTCTCCAATTCTCTCTTGTAGTGCAACATCATCTCTCTGCTCTTGGTCTCTGACAAGTTGAGCCGTTCATTTTCAGCTTGTAGCCACGAAATATGTTCAACATCAGCTGGTAGTGACGATCTCGATTCCCATCGCTCATTTGCTATTTGCAGTTGGCTGGATACTTGCTCAACCTTTGTTTGCATCTCAGTCTTCAACTCCTGTTTCTCCCTTGCGGCCTTCTTCTCCAATTCCGCCTCTGTTTTCTTGATCTCTTCCTTGAGATTCTGATCGTGTTGGAGTTGAAGAGATTTGATCTCTTCTTCACAAGATTTGGTAGTGTCAGACATCTTTGTCTTTAGACTATTAATGTCCCTATCCTTGAGTATGATAACGTCGACCTTCTTCGCGTTCGCCTTGGCAAGAGCCTCGTATTCACTTGACATGTCCTTGAGTTTGGAAGATACCACTTCGCATTGAATCCTACTATCGTTCTGTAGCGTCTTAATATCCTCTTCGTGCTCTACTTTCATGTCTCGAATTGCTTGCTCAAGTTTCATCTTATTCTCTCTAACAGCGTTGAAGAGTATTGCTTTCGTTTCATTTAGTTCTTGAGTTTTAGCTGCAATTTGCTTTGTAAATGCCTCTTCAGCTTGAAATAGAGATGTCTGAAGCTGTTGCATTTCATCCTTGTGTCTCTGAACCGACATGTCATGCTCCGTCTCCATAGACTTTAACTTGCTGGCAACACCACTGCAGGTTGATTTCCACTCACTCTGAATACCCTCAACATCTCCTTGCAAGTCTACAAGCTGACTCTTCAGCTCCTTGAGTTCACTAATCTGATTTGAGCGATCTGACATGAGTCTTGAGTTCAATTTGTCAATTGCCTGCTGATGTAAAGCAGCTACATCATCACTCGCCTGCTTGATATGTTCAATATCCTTATTCTTTTGACATATCAATTCTTCATGTGAAGCATTGACATTCGCCAGTTCAGTCTCGTTCAAACTTGATAAGTTGCTAAGCTCTCGCTCATGATCGTGGGCCACTGTGACTTGTTGCTCTCTCATCATGTCAATGTTACTCTTGAGGGATTTGCATTCACTCTCCTTGGCTACCAACTTTTCATTTTGCTCGCCAAGCTTCAGTGTCAAGCCCTGAATATCAAGTGCACTCTGGTACCTCAACTTCGACATGACAGCATCTTGCTCTTCCATCTTGCCTTGGTAGTCTAATACTAGTAGCCGCTCTTTTGCTAAGGCCTTGGCCTCTTGATCCTTGATAGCATCTCGAAGACTTGCAATTTGGTTGTTGAGGATATCTTGCTCGTCCCTGTCAAACAGTAGGAGGCAGTCAAAAGATGAATAAAGTGAGTGAGTTATTACATAACATATTAATCAAGGACGGAAATAGCAAAGTACACTTACATTGACATGCAAGTGACACGGGCAATATCTTTTCTTGCCTGGGCCTTGACCGCTTCCATTGCTGACTCATATGATATTCTTTCTCCCTCCCTTGCCTCTTGCACATTGTGAGCATTCTCCTCCAAGAATTGTACTTTCTTTTCCAATATCTGTGTCGTAGTCTTCGACTCAACTGCCGATGCCTCGTAGTTATCCACAACAGACTGTAGATTGTCCACTCGATCTTGCAAGTCTCTTGAATTATTCTCCAACTTGGTTCTCTCATTGGAGTGTGTAGATATCATCGCTTGCTTCTCAACAGCAAACTCTGTAATTGAAGACACAGCAAGTTGAGCCAGCTCTTGTTCTTTCGATCTACTATGTTTCAAACCTGTTTCGAGGGACGCTATTGTTTGTTGAGCACAAGATTTATACTCGGATAGTGCTGACACCTCATTGGTGGCAACATTTAGTTGCTTCATGAGATTGGCGTTGGCATTTTCCACATTATCCAAATGCTTTGACTTTTCCAAGAGTTTGTCATCTCTATCCTTTAATTGAGAAGTACTAAGTTGACGTTCTTGTTCAAGTGTTTGGGATAGTGCAGACAAGTCAGCTTCAACTGAAGACTTTTGCTCATCAACCTTGTCACAAAGTTCTTTCAACTCCCGGTTCTTATTAATAGAAGCAGATATTGAATATGTGAAGTATGAGTACCAGCTACACACTTTACAAACAAAACCTCACCTCCAATTCAATCCTCTTTATCTGTTCATGCCTTTTATCTAGTGTATCATTGGCATTCCACAGATCATTAGAAAGCTCAATATTTTGAGTTTGCAACTCGGTAATTGTTGTTTGATTGGAAGCTGACACTGAGTCGAGAGATTCTTGCAATCGTACTACATCCTTATGTAATTTCTCTTCATTCAACACATGTGCATCAAGTGTTGCTTTCGTTTCTTCCACTTGTTGTTTCGATCTCTCCAACTCTTCTTGAAGAGAGGATATCTCGTGGCCTAACCTACCAGTAATCTTCGTCTTTACAGCTTCAACTTGTTCATTGTGTTTGGCAGCTTGAGTTGATAATGCCTTTTCATGTTCAAGTCGGGCTAGGGATACAGCGTTGGAGACAGCTAAACTTTGCTGTTTCTCAGCTTCTGTGTTGCATCGTTGAATCTCACGTACATGTCGAGTCCTGAGCAATTCAATCTCTTCACTGTGGCTTGCGTTAATCTCCTGTTTGATTATATCAACATTACTTTTGTGTTCCTCTGCGAGCTCGTTTCGAAGGCACACAATATTAAGTTCATGTTGTCGCGACTGTTGTTCAAGACTCTGTGAAAGTTCTCTGACAGTTTGGTTGTGTGATGTCTGCTGCTCATCTTTCTCACGTTGGAGCTGCTCTATTGCATGCTGTTTGTCCTCTAAACTTAACTGCGATTCATTTTCAACAGACTTTAATTGGTTATCAAGATCTATTAGGGTCGCATCTTTGGAGTTTATTTGATCTTGAAGATCATTCACTTTACTCTCAGCCTCTGTTTTAACTTCTACAATCTCATTCCTAATATTAGCTATTTCATTAGAGTGAGAATCAACCATCTTCTGCTTCTCCACTTCATGTTTCTGCTTTTCTGCGGCATTTCGTTCATTTAATGTATTCAATTGAACAATTACTTTAGTTAGCTGTGCTACCTTTTTGCATAGGTGGTAGTGCGAGTCTTTCACAGGAGGCGGAGACGACGTGACTCCTTCACTCATCTTTGGAGACATTGCAATCGCTTGCTAAATATCTCTTCCATTTAATGACGCCAACGAAAACTGCTACCAAAACAGATAACCAATGACGCCGCATGTTTGCTACATTTTTTACTTTGCTTGGTATTTTTTTTTGTATGTAAATGTATGTAGAAAAATGATACATAAAAAATTGATACTTGATATAAGGCACTACCGCCCTATCACTTATCAATATAGCTCAGTTGTTGAAGGTTATACGGTGCAAGATTTTCGACTACGCCTCGACCATGTATGTTAGGGTTTACGCCTCCCGATGTATGTTAATGTTCACTATCCCTCACCATGCATAACCTTCACTATCTTCTACCATTATCACTACTACTTTTATGAATTTGACCTCGAGGAACTAACTCCAACTTGGGCTTTAAACGTTGATAAGTAGCATCCCATGGCTTGGGTGGTTCCCAAAGACCCGTATTTGGATTCTTCCATGCCTGTACTAACTTCTTTTGACCAGTCTTTGATTTCCAATTACTACCCTCATCTTTATCTACTGTTGGTATTATCATATTAATGAATGCTACACTTGCCAAACCAATCATACTACCAATGAATACATTTCGCGGTAAAGTTGCCCCGAATGATCCACTACCAGCTTTATGATTTGCACGAGATGCAGCTTGTGCTTTCCTTCGTAATTCTCGTATACCATCATGACTGATTTCAAAATCATACCTTTTGCGATCTTTCTGATTACTTAGTACCGAATATGCATTTGATATACGTTTGAACTTTTCAGCATTTGATGTTTGTTGTTGTTTTGTATTACTGCTTGATGATGATGCAACATCTGGATGTGTTTGCATGCACACTTAAAATAAAGTATAGAGCAAATATAGATGAATGTTAGTATAGAACTTTCATGTAGTCAACAATAAGTAAAGAGGCACATGTAATTACTTACATTTCCGATATGCAGCCTAAAGAGTGTGGTTCCGCATTATAGGAAATATTGCATGTAAATTTAGTTTGTTGCTAACAATGCAGTACATAACAGCATACATATGATCGGCATGTAATTATTGTAAATATCATCATAAATCATGCACACACAAAAACATACCTTTATCTCATCATGAGTGGCAAAGCGAGATACTCCCAATATATCATAATGAGTAGTTTCCATTATATTGCAATTGAACTTCTTCAGTAGGTAAACTGATCAGTATATCAAACAATTAAAAGCCAATTTGGAGTACTATTGATGCACCAAGAGAGATACACAAAAGTTATGATATTGTAGCTCAATAACGCCAAATATGAAAGCTCAACTTAGACGACTGATATATAGAGTATTTCTCTACACACAGTATAGTGTTGTTTGATATAAAAACCGATGCGATACAAAGATACGATATGTGTTAGCCTGCGCTTACGTAACTGAGTAAGTCAAGGGATAAATTTCTTTGGTACATACTCATAAAAGAATATGTCTAGAGTTACCGAGGGAGATAAGTTTTATTTTACAACCTATCAAATATGATATCAACTATCAACTATAATGTATCAACAGATATAACATATCATAAGTAGAAGGCATATGTTATTAGAGAATGAGCGGTGATGCTTCTTTAGTTGCATGCTTCTTTAGTTGCAAGTAAAGGTTTATTGGTCTAGAAAGAGTGGATACGGCAGCGAGATGAAGAAATTTATAGGAGCAATTAATGGAGAACCATCAAGTAATGTAATCACTCACTCAAAGTATGTCAACTCAAGTTTAAAGGGCATCAAGTATGTTATCTTTCCAGGTAAATCTGCATTTGTATTGTTTTGTCTTTTCAAGCTGTATACACTAACAGAAGTTTCAATCATCTCTCTTCATCCAGAGAATAAGTTTGCACAAATTTGGGATTTCATAATCATACTAGCAATTTGGTATTATGCCTTTTACATTCCATTTCACTTTGGTATTAGCGGTGGATATTACACAGTTTACTACACATGGTTTCTCGTTGTCAATATGATAGTGAACTTTACATTCATTTTAGATACATTCCTGGCTTTCTTTCGGTAAGCATATGGTTTGAGTGTATTGATTTATGTATGATTGAGAGTTACTATGTTTGATTTGGTGATATGAATCTAATAATCTATGTCACAATATATGACAGTGCATATCGCGATAAGAATGGCAAGCTTGTATACTCTTTAAAGTCAATAAGAAGAGAGTACATTAGAAGTGGTTGGTTCTTCATCAACTGTTTAGCCTCATTACCGGCATCGGTAAGCATGATATACTATACACTAATTATAAATACAATCTTATAATGCTCACAATCATACACACTGTCACATCATCTTTAGAGCTGGTTGTATGCCGAAGCAAGACAATCAATGGAAGCAGGAGATGCAATGCCTTTAGAGGACCCAAACTTGAGATTATATTTCATGTTTGAACTCTTCAAGCTTCTCCGCATGTTAAGACTAAAGAAGATAATGATATCATCCGAAGTGATGCGTCGATTTTGGGAGCATATTAATGTTGAGTTAGCTCCCACGGTCAAGTTTGTGATAATGATCCGTCGCTGGCACATTGGATTGCTTGTATCTGGGGATTGATAGCATATCTTGAGGCAGGAACGTTTGGAGACGGATTAGGGACATCAATTAATTGGATATCGAACTGGTATGATAGTTCATATGTAGAGGGTGGACTAAATCCGATAGGATGGAACAATCCTATACCTCGTTACTTCCTCTGTCTTGGAGCATACAATCTATCACATCAATTGGTTATGGAAACATTGCTCCAGTGACAACTGCCGAATATGGCTTAGCCAATGGACTTATGTTGGTCTGCGGTGTATTCTGGGCATACATCATTGGCGCACTGGTTGATGTAGTACGATCAGCTGGATCTATTAATGCAGCATATGTTGAAAGGATGCACGAAGCTAATGAGATGATGACAGACTTCACATGCAAGGAACTCCCTCAAGCAGTAACAGGGACAGGAAAGTCCGCGTTTGTGCTTCCACACAAATGTGTGTGGTTAACATGAAGTATCTGTGACTTGGCTACTCTTTTGGTCATCACCGCCTTGGTTTGATTGCCATTACAAACCACATGTTCTAACAAAAGTTAATCACTTATCTCTTTTCATCCATCATCATCATCATCATCATCATCTTTCAGTCTACAAAGACTCGACCAAGAGAGTTCGAAGATTTATTACACATCAACGAGACAGGGCAACCAAAAAGTGGCTCGATCCGAACAACCAGAGTACACTAACAGAATCTTATCCAACGCTCAGTATCTTGAGCCCGGAACTACAAAGAGTGTGCGCATTGCATTTGACACATTCATTACTTGAAACTATACCCTATCTATCAACAAAGTATCTTTCACCAGAGGAGCAAGCAAAGGTTGCAATGGAGTGTATTTCACTTGAGTTTACTGCCGGAGAAAAGTTTAGAGAACATTCTGAACTCGGTCGAGGCGTACTCATCTTTCGACAGGGATTCGGCGTGTCCAGTCGGAATTCTAAAAGGAAAAGCGTTACCCTGAGAAGAGATCTGAGAGATAAACCTATTGACGTTGACGATATACTGGTAGACGATGATTACCAAAGGGAACACCAATTGGTTTATCATTTTGTGGGATATACTAAAGTATTATTTGTACCCCGATCAGCTATTATGGATGTCTTTGCTAACAATGAAAGAGTATGGAAAGAATGTGCTAGATGGAGATATTTCATGGCCATGTTTGTTCTCTACTCATTAAAAGAATCCGAGAAATCTGTAGAGGATTGCATTTAGAATTAATTGATAGCAGCAAACATTAACTGTTTAGCTTTTCAGCCTCTGAATTCATAGAATCTTCCATTGTATCACTATCTAATTTCATATCTGCCATTAAATCTTCAAACTTTTCTACCTGTGCTAAGTATTCATTGTGCTCGTTTATCTTCTTATTCTTACGTTCTCCCAATACATGTTTGATTGCGCCCATAGACTTTTGTACTTTGCGTCGTCTATCCGGTTGTAACATATCATACCCATGACGACGTGCTAGATTTGTCTCTGTTAGTAGCATGTTCTTTTCTTTATATAAAACATACCTGTGTGTAAAAGAGGCAATGCTGAGTGTCTGCAAACCCTAAATAACCAATATCTAAAATTAACTAATGCCCAATCACGAATACACCCCACAATAACTAACTATATATACACATACACACACACACACACACGCAACTTACCACAATTTATGCAAATCTTCATAACTCTTGCGTCGTAACTCCTTCACACTCCATGATCTACCAACTCGTTCTGTCTGTCTTTTCTCCGTGGGTACCAAATCACGAAATTGATCTAATGTACTAGTGCTGCCCTCCTTTCCTATTTTAGCTATTAGGTCGAGGTTGGGTTTATAACGCCATGTCTTTGCTCTATTCTGTTTCATCCACTTTTGTATCATTTCACTCTTGTCGTCATTGGTATCATTTTCATCTGATGATTGCAATGGAGTTGTGGTGGAAAATTGATGCACATGATGTGTTGATGATATTGTTGTAGAAGGTACTGACGGTAATACCGCTGGAAAAAATCTAAACCCACAACTATTATAACCAACAACAGCACGTCTAGACGCTAACGAGAGAGCACGGCAAAGCATGGTAGACGATTGAAAGAGGCGCCGCGCAGCGAGTAAGTACTAGTATTTATTGTGTTATATAACTGAAAGATTCTAACCTAAAATGGTTAGGTTAGAATCTTTTTGGAAACTAACACAACAATCAATAACAAACAACATACTCCCCTACAATAATACAACAACTTCTCCTATTCCTATTCCCATGTCAAGCTATACCCCACGTCCACCGCTGATACCTTGGTCTGCTGATACATGGTCAAAACGTTGGGCATCTCAAGGACGCCGTAAGTCTCTTTGTGTAACTTTGTGTCCAAATATAAATTTCACTCTCATAATATTTGTCTTCATTCAACACTACTTAAACACCACACACACAGTTGGAACAACTATTCCTCGTACTCCATTCTTACTGCTCAAGGCACCAGTTAGTACATTATATGAAGAGAAGTTTGGTGGCGATCGGAATATGTTTACTGGTAAGAGTTTTTGTACTATACCGTATGCATAATAACAATATTATGACGCTTATTTTTTTGCTTATGTAACATGTTACCATGCCATGAAATATAATATGTAGTGGGTATGTATTGTGGCAGAGTGATGGCAAGAAGTATCCGAGTTGGTTTAGTTATTGATGCTACTGCTTTGGATATAGAAGAGTTTGAACCACTACCATCTACAACTAATAAGACCACTAAGTTTGATAAAAGGATAAGATATTTTCACAATTCAAGTGAATGGGATGAGTATGATGTTGAGTATCATCGATTATCTCCTCCAAAAGATGTTGATAGTAATGAACCTTTGACACCACAAATACTACCAGAGTTTTACAAAACTGTGTCAAACTTTCTCCAGAAGTCAAGGTCGAGTGATGCATTTAACAATACAATGACACATATTGCAATCTATGACTCTCGTGGAGGACTTGGTGCAGCTGCTTATCTGGCAGCAGCATACATGTGTCACTCATTGAAAGCACCAGTGCATGCTGCAATTGAAGCACTCAAAGAAGGAACACCTGCTCAGTCAGGAGATGATGCCGGTATAAAGTTTGGTCTATGTGATTTGAGATTGATCAAAGATTTACAAACACGGTTTAAAGGAAGAAAGGAGATTGTGTTTGATGGAGGTACTCCTAGTTGGTGGTTTGCAATGGAGGAAGAAGATGAGGATACAAATGATAAAGATGATAATGATTCAAAGCGGAAAAGGAAAAGAGAGGAATCTATTGTCATTCCGCCATGTGAATCTTCGAATGAAGATGACACAAAACGTTCACGATCCGATGACAACGAGACTTCTTTATATCCCAATCTACCAAACGAAGTATTGCAACCAGTACCAAAAGACAGTGGAAAGTATAATCGAGCCATATCAGTCCTAACACAAATGACAACACCGCCAACATCCTCTTCCTCAGATCAAAAACCCATGTCAATACTACCATTGAAATTAGAAGTAGATATCTCTTCTGACAATACCGACTCTAAAGATATTTTACCATCAATTAAAGGCAACCCAGAAAAGTACAAGGTAACATGGCTCTCGACAAAAGGACGAAGAGGTCTTTTACTTATACTCACAGAAGCTGTGTTCTTCATTGAGCAATCTACAACATCAATATCGATATCAATTGTGACCAACATGAAGTTCCCATCACCTAAAGACTTATCCAAGCCACAACATCGCACTTTACTTGAAGTCGTTTTAGTAGAAGACATTGAAAAGAATAAATCTACTTATAGATTCTATGTACAAGATATACTCTGCATTGAAGGAGGGATGGTATATCATAAGCCGTTGGATCAAAGATTAAGATACTTGAATGACGGAGTACTGATGCCAAGGAAGAAAGATGAGACGATACAACAGCATAGTGAACAAACTAATGTGTATACCAGGGAGCACATTAAAATACGTGCAAAGGAATACTTTCCAATGAAAAAGTTAGGCTTCGTCATGAAGGACGTTTGCTCAGGAGTTGGTCATGATGCTGAGGGTATAAGGGTGGTGCCAGTGGGAGAATATGGAATAGGGAGTAAAAGTAATGATGACAAAACGAAAGCACTAGTTTGGAGAAAGGGTTGCGATATTGACGGCGAGAAGTTGAAGTCATTACTTCTGGCTACCAAGTGAGACTGAAGACTGGGCTGTCATACTACTTGTCATAACTAAATATGATATTTACAATAGACATCTAGATCAGTAATAATCTTCTCTGTCACTTCTCCTTGACGACCTGCTACTCTTTTTCTTGCTTCGAGCTTCCGATCGAGTTGCATAGCTAGGTTCCTCAGTAAGGAAAGATGCATCGCCCTCATCGTAGTAATCGCGGCCTCTTCTACTAGGTGGTGCTTCATACTCTTCAGTCCTATAACTCTCATTCTCATCAAGTACAGAGTGAATACCACCACGGTTTTCATCGTTATAGTATGATCTTTTTGGCTTTGTTTGACGAGATGCAGATTTCAGCGAAGCAGGATAATCGACACTATACTCTTCATCGATTGTCGCCTCACCATCAACGTACATTGTCGGTTCGCGTTTTGGCCTAATAGGTGCACTGTTATCCTCTTCATAGTATCTTCTTCTTCCAGTTCTACTTGCACTGTCTCTACTTCTATGACTGCTCCTGCTTGAACCATCAGTCAACCTGAGAGCATCTGGATCTGGTTTATCATATTGGTCAGGTAAGTAAAATGTAGGATCCTTGGCAATCCTTTGATTGTTGTTTATGGTAGATTCGTCAGTTCTTCGGGATCCTCGAGAGCCATACCGTGAGACAACATCAAATTGACTTTGATTATCATCAAAGTATATGCGACTTTGAATATCGTTTTCGTGATTATATCGGAAGCAATTAGTAACGCCAAAGCAAACAACTGCAATCCAATACCCAGCACAACCAAGTACGATTAATGCAATAATGACAATCAGACCAATTGCCCAGCTTGCTAATCCTTCTCCACTATTACTATTAGTATTGTCATATGTCTGACTTGGCATTTGTGACATTGGTCGAGCTCCTGAACCACCATTATTTACATCCTTGACGCATAAATCATACTTACCATTCTTCACAGTACACCAATTCAAATTCAAATTGGCACCAAAGTATTTAGTATCGGCGAATGTTTGTATCTGTTCTAATACCTCTTCATAGGAATCTCGTATCTCTTGTATGACGAGTGGACCAAACTTCTTATCATAATCTCGAACAACGTATACATTAAAGTAGAGTGTTATATCCTGTTCTAGTCTCCTTCTACTTTGATATTGTTTTGTTATATCCTTGACTATATCATTTACAATCATACCAATACTACTACTAGTAGTACGCAACAATCCTCGTTGTCGTTGTTGCAATATCTTCTGTTCAACATTACTAACCTTCATCCCACTAATACGATCACTCAATCGTAACAATATCCGTTTTAACACTGTACCCATTTCTTCATGTAATTCATCCATTTCTCTATTATTAAGATCAGAGGGTAAGCCCATTACATCAAATTTAATTGGTATTACTTCATACTCTGATTCATTTGGTATTGAGATTGTTGGATGTTTTGTTGGCGATGAAGTTTGATCCACTGCACAAATTGTTGAGTATGGAAAGTTTTTATTACAACAGATTCGTTCGGTGTTGAAGATTGTCCAGTATCCATCTGGTACCTAAGTATTGTTTGAGGAAGTAATGATTAGATGAGTAAGAGTGTACACATCATATGTCAATCACACACAGACTCAAAACATACCTTAGGACCAGTAGTACAACTTTCACTATCACCACCTAAACTCCACCAAGGACAATTAATACCTTTAGTACAATCCTTCCATGGATTAGTACAACCACTTGCAACAAAACAATTGCCATTCTGATCAGGACAGAATGGTGGTATACATTCACATACACATTTGGCCTGATTGAACATACCGTTCGTGCATCCGTTAGAGGGTATTTCACAGTTGAATTGGGTTGATCTTTCTATTATTGATGATGCATTAGTTGTTGGTATGTTGTTAAATATGAAGATGGTAGTGATTTGGAGTTGGAGTAAGAGAGGTATCATTTTCTCTATTGCAATGTGCAAAGCCCGAAAAATGGGTCAATTGCAATTCAAGAAAAAAATAAACAGTATCTGTATATATATATATATACACTGTCAACAGATATTAAAGATATAAGACGCCTCTTATCATAGGTACTCTCCACAAAACGCACAAGTGGGGGCTGATGTACCGGTGACAAACTCTACAGCCCTTCATGCAAAATGACTCGAATTGCAAATTGTAATTTGCAACGAGTGATATTTGTATTATCTACTATATTGCTTTATTAGATTGATATGGTCGCTGTTTGATATGGTATAGTCTTCTATAGATTGTACTCAACCCTGATATTGATCTGTGGTTGAAACGTAGCGTTTTCTACTGCAAACATTAAACCTCATAAACAAAGAGATTAAGTAATACAAACCATGAAGTCTATCACCCTACTACTATTATTATCCATCCTCTTATCAACACTCACAATATCACAATCACAACAACAACAATTATGTCCAATACCAACCACCGGTTGTCCATTTGGTATGTATAATCAAGACCTCTGTAAATGTGAATGTATACCACCCTACTGTCTCGACGTAGTCACAGGTAATTGTATAAGAATACCAAATCAAGTATGTAATATCAATCCATGGATAAATTGCATTAAAGGTACTAATTGTCCATGGTATAAACATACGAGTGAAACATGTACTACAAGTAACACAATACCACCAAATGTTAGGGATATATACAATACTAAAGAGTAAGTTATTGATATATGTTCATATGATATGTTCGAAATGACCCACATATGTTTCTGACACATATCCATTCCTTCTATAAGAATTTGTTGTAATTTTAACTATCCATATTCAGACTCATGCGCTGGACGAAGTAGTTTTAGTATCAATGCAGGTCAACCAACGAAACATCCAACAATATCACGTCCCGAAGAGAGTGACTATGAAGTAATACCGATTAAGTTCGATGTATTGGGATTACCAAATGGTATACGTGTACGTGAAGTGAAGGATGAAATGACTACAGTATTAAAACGAGTATTGTTGAGATTAAGTGATGATAATGAAGGGAGTATGGAGGAGTTGATTATTAGTGATGTTGAAGAGAAGGTAATGCCTGTCGATATTAATGATGCTAGTAGTACTTCATCATTGCGCAGTGCAACATCAATAACACTCTACTACAACGTATACCTCGTCCGTAATGACAATTACAAATTCGGACCAATAATAATTAATGAAATACGTAACAGATATAATGAAATATTAGATCAGATACAATCATTCGCTGACACAAAATACTTTGGTGGGAATTTAAAAATGAATTGGTGTACTGTTAAGAATGGTAAGTATGATTTATGTGTTTTGGCACCGAATGTGTTTGATCCGTCTTCGGTTGATAGTGAAGATGGAAGTGCATCATCGATGAAGGGAGGTAGTAGTTCTGGACTTGCAGGTTGGTCAATTGCACTGATTGTTATTATAATCTTATTGATTGTTGGATGTGGTATATATTGGATAGGCGTTGTATGCTACGGAATTCCAAATTGTCTCAAGTATGATTATTATCAGAGTAAAGATGATATCTACTTTGATAGTAGAAGTAGAGCAACTGAATATACTAATCGTCAGTCAAGAAGAAGAAAAGACAATGAAAGGAAGGATAAGATACTCATGCTAACTAATGGATATGATGATAGACGATCACAGCGACCCCTTGCTCTAACAAACGGAGGTGACGATAGACGATCACAACGCCCTCTTGCTCTAACAAATGGTGACGAGGGTAGAAGATCTCGTCCTCTTGCCCTTACAAACGGTGAAGATAGAGGTATAAGCAACAGTGGAAGAAGTCACAGAAACAAGTCTTCTTCTAAACCACTTGCCTTGACCGCTGGTCCACATTATCAAAGTTCAAGAACAATGAATACACGTGGTACATCATCATCAAAGAAGAGTAGTGTAAAGCGGATTAAGCCAGCTCGAGATCCAAGTTTATATATACCTGGGCAGGAAGACAAGCCTGATCCTGAGGGTTCAATAGCTGATGAAATCCTAATGTTGACCAATTCTGCTGTAAGTAGAAACGGTAGTAATCGAAGATATTACGACGATTACGACGATGCACCGCCACTAAAACGTAAGGAGCCAACAATGTACATTGACGGTGAGGCAACCATAGAGGAGGATGATCCCAAACCACTAAAGTCTGCAATGAAAAAGAAGAATGACAGAACACAACAGCAAATTGTACTCGCTGAATCTTCATTTATTAACAATGAGGAAAACAAGAGATATCCAGATTACATGGCTTCATTTAAAACTGAAGATTATGATATGCCACCTCAAGAAGAAGAGGTTGACGATGACGATGACGATGAGGAAGGATATTATATTGATGCGATTAGTCAAGGAGAGCCCAGTTTTCTTACTGAGGAACCTAGTTATGCTACTCAATCCAAAGCTCAATCTCGCGTCCAAAGTGAATACAGCAGAAAGAAGAAGAAGTCCAGTAGACGATAGAAACTGGATAGAGAATACTCTTATTAGTGGTACCTTATCATGAGTCAGCAGCGTTAGAAAGAAATGAGAATTATGCTACTCAACAAAGCTCGAAGCTGGCGGTAATCATCGATTTCGATTTGCATATGCGCGTTGATGACCAGCCAATTCAAGACAATTTTGTTTATGATCTCGTTTCCAATCGGCTGCTTGACATTCTGTTGAACAATAATCTCTTGATCTGCAGCCTCCACACAACAACAATTGATCACGCTCTTTTACTTCACTGCAGTATGAACAGTGAAGAGATTTTGGAATAGTTTGCCTTGCTTGTCTGTACATGTCCTTTAAGCAAGAGCATGATATTCTACGAGATAGAAACTTGAGAACATCTCTTTTACCGCTGGCCTTTGGATTAGTACTGAGGTTCATGAACTTCGAAGATATTGGTGGATGGTAAAGGATAGTAACGATATCATCATCTGTAATGAGATTGTGACTTTCTAGTGCGATAATGGTCTTAGAAATCCAAGTTGCCTGTGACAATGAGTTGGATCCATAATAATACTCATTCAACATCTGGTTCGTGGCCATGCTAGTCAAGATACACACTGTTTCATTCCGAAGAGTTTCCTCCTTCCATACCTCCGGCATAGTTGTGAGTAAAGTCTGTAAATTCTCCGAAAAGCTGATGTCATTCATCACTCCTTTGATATAAGTTTCAATAAACTTATACACTGGATGATATATGCTGGGTATGTTGGAATTACAGCCATGATTACACTGAATCTTTGGGTGCTCTATACCCCAAAGGCTCCATTCTTTAGGGGTAGGAGAGGAGACGAAGGTAAGAAGGATTTATTGCAAGGCACGATGGTCAAATTAAAGCTAATCTTACCTTGCCAAGATTGTACTCTGCTCGATATTCTTGCTTCTGCCTTCTTTGCTTTCCTCTCCTTCGCCTTGTTCCGTTTCCTAGAAGGCATATTAACGGAATGTAATCGAATATACAACTGTTTATGATACAATTCAAGGCACAATTCAAGGCAAAGAAAGAACCGTTACAATATTTGTCTACACCGAAATGACATGTCTTAATGTTCTGCCTTTGTGAATGCAGTTCGATGAGCTCTGACCGTGATATACTCACGATCTACAAGAGGCAATGATGGTTATTAATGTTCTGTCTTTGTGATATGCAGTTCGATAAGCTCCGACGTATATCGCTCTACGATGATTGTTATTAAAAAGCAGATCCAACATGTTATTTCGACAGTGATGATGATATGGAGTGTTGCTGTACCTACATACATAGCTAAAAATATTTTTCAATTCTCGCTCACTCGCCACCAACAACACAAACAACACACTCCATTCGACTTCAATCTATCATGACCAATAACGACAATGACGACAATGCCGCTGCCGCAGCTAAGGAGATTAGGAAACAACTACGCCGTGATCGTATATCAAGTAGATTAAATGACAATGACAACTCGTCAAACAAGTTGGACAAAGCCAATTCTCCTACCTCTCAATTAACAAACACTGACGAACAAATATCTACATCATTTCAATGCCTAAACAACATCAAAACAAAGAGTTCACAGCTAGTAACGGATGGTCGAGTCAAAGTTGATCAATGTGAGGCCAAGAGAAGAGATGCAGAGGCAGAAGACAATGCTAAACGAGATCATCTCCTACAACAACACGTAGGTAGCGACCGCTCTAACCCTACTCAACAACAAGACGATGATAAAGTTTCTTCAGGTTGGGAACAATGCTTGGCAGCAACCAATGTTCAAGATCTATCCAAGTTGCTCAAACGACAGCAACAAGTCTGTGAGGCAGCGTTAACCAAGCTAGATGATATTGGTAAACAACTCGGATCGGAACTATGCGAGAAGGATCACGAATATGTCACCGCCTTGAAACGCAATCGACAAGAAGTGGAACAACTGCAACAGTGCATTACAAATGAACATCAACTACTAAAAGAGGCCTTGGAAAAAGAGTTACAGCTCATTGAACAATCGTTGAATGCTGATAGACAGCACGTCTTGGATACGAACAAGGCCGAGTTGGAAGCACTCATTTCTCAACGCAAAGAGGTAGAGACATCAAGCTTGGAACGTCAGCGACAAATCATACAAAAAAATCGACATGAAATCAAACAAGCTGAGACAAAGGGTGAACGTGAGCGAGAAGAGCTCAAGAAACAACTCGAGGCAGAAGTGAGGAGACTTGAAATCGAGTTGGAGGATACACGAGCACGTCAACAGTTTGATACCGACAAGTTGGAATACAATGTACGAGTATTGACAGAGAAAGCAACCAATAACGACGAGGCTGCCAAACAGAAACGACGAATCATGAAGGGCAAGGAAGAGCTTAGTCGTCAAATCGAGCTCAAGAATAGTAACAAGATTAAGGGCACGAAGCAAAATGAAGCACTCGAGGCCGACTGTGAGAGGATTGAGAAGCAGGCAAGTGGTCTGCGAGACAAGTTTGAACGATTCAAGGTATCAGATGATGAAAAGTACAAGGCCGTCCTTGGCATGCACCGAGAAGACTTGCAAAAGCTACAGAGTGATTTAGATCAGTCGACTGATTATATATTTGGTGGCAATGGTGCCATTGGTGGATCTCAGACTAATGCAAGTTTTACCTCTGATGTGACTTGGCATGGCGGTGGAAGTACTATTGTTGCTGCTGCTTCCAAATCAAGTAATAACAAGACGACTGAATACAAGACTACGTGTGATGAGTTTGGTCTCAGATTGGAGAACAATAATCATCACAACTTTGGTAGGAGGTGAGTATTATAAATCATGTGTATGATGTATATACATGTCTCATCACGTGTATATCCCTCATATCAATAATCAATCTCCTAAGTGACGAATGGAATCAAGCCGAGAAACT
>Ga0214479_100223_pt1 | contig 35945 bp, 27 predicted proteins | sample M1_20Mar14CPVII9_5_FD_165054 | JGI IMG/M metagenome (GOLD analysis project Ga0214479, IMG submission 165054) | Marine eukaryotic communities from Monterey Bay, California, United States - M1_20Mar14CPVII9sort6BwellE14 | ecosystem: Environmental > Aquatic > Marine > Unclassified | place: USA...
CTACTTGGCACCTCATCTACCACGGCAGATGATGCCAAGTCTGTTCGTATGAAGGTATGGAAGCATGCTCTAGACCGAACATCAACACCCTCTGCAACCACAGAACCCCCTTCAGTAGTTGACAAATCCAATCTCCAACAAAGCATGTCACTCTATGATATCTTCCCATCAACCGATACAGAATCAGCTTCACCAGTATTGCAATACATACTCTGGTTACGATCGGAACGGGGTATATCACCGAACTATGAAGCCAATGTGTTGAGAGGATTGATTAAACTTGTCAAGTTTAGATTTGCTAATGAATTGTCAGCCACACCTACGGCAAATCAAGTGAATGGCAGTGTTAGAGGAGGTACTTTATTATCATCATCAAGATCAACAGCATTAGATGATTTGCCAATTGTAATCGAGCTACGAAAGTTACATCGTGAGGCAGGCAATAAAGGGAAGAAAGCGCCACGATCATCTGATGAGGGTAAGAAATGGTTAGATTGGGACGAGTACCTAGAGGTTATACAGTTGTTAAAGTATGATTTGAGTAGTTTGATTGATACTTATGACAAGAGGATGGAAGAGCACGGTGTAGAAGATAATGACACAGATCAAGACTCAGCCACACAAAAGAAGAAACAAAAGAAACAGACTCAGGCCAAGGCAAGGTCACTTCAAGTTCAAAGGAAGGAGATTGCCACTCTATTCCAACAGTACTTGATATTGAGCTTCTTTGCATGTGTCCCTGATCGTCAACGAACATTCAGAGAGTTGGAACTGGGTAGAAACTTTATCAGAGTGGATGAAGACGACCTACCATTGTGGATCATCAAGCATACGGCTGATGATTACAAGACTGGTTCGACTTATGGAGAACGACCTCCTCTTCCTCTAACGGCATCACTTACCGCTGAGATTGATGACTTCTTGGACCGCTGGAGGCCTTCCCTCATCAAACACACGAAGGATTCGGAAACCGACAACAACCCGGCGACTCATCTATTCCTCCAACCTCGAACTGGTAATCCACTCACAGCCAACTCGGTATATCAAATAGTATCAAGATGCTGTTACAAGTACAAACAGAAGAAGACGAATCCGCACTTATTACGAGATATGATTGTAACACATGTCCGGAAGAATGGTGATGCAAGTGAGAAGGAGTTGGAGGCACTGGCTCTGTTTATGGGACATAGTATATCAATGCAACGTGATAGTTATGACAGACGAACATTAGAACAGAAGGTATCACCTGCTGTTAAGCTCATGCAAGATATGAATGCTTTGAACAATGGTGGTGGTAATGAATGATTTCATGAAGTATGCCGTATTAGTCATTAGCACCAAACATGAACATGCATGATTCAAAAGGATACCTCAAAATTATGAAAAATTCAGTAGTCTGCCAAAAATCAGTTAAGGTGAACTCTTTATACACAACAACATGAACACGGACAATAGTATAGAAGATGATAGTGCATCAGTATGTGCCAATTGTGGCAAGGAGGGTAATAGTGGTAATATGAACAATATGAACACATGTAACAAATGTAACCAAGCAAAGTATTGCAACGCTGCATGTAAAAAGAAACATCGATCAAAACATAAGAAACAGTGTGAGAGATATCTGGCTGAGTTACACGATGAAAAGTTATTCAAAAAACCTCCACTACTACACAAGGACTGTCCGATATGCTTCGAACGAATGCCGTCATATAGTACGGGAGGTAGATATATGTCATGCTGTGGGCAACTAATATGCAGTGGGTGTATTCATGCGCCTGTCTATGATGACCAGGGCAATGAAGTTGCTAAGAAAACGTGTCCTTTCTGTAGAGTTCCACCGCCTTCTTCTGAAAAGGAAGCAATCAAAAGAATGCTGGAACGAGTTGAGGTTGGGGATTCTATTGCAATTGCTAATTTAGGTAGTTACTATCGAGATGGGACGAATGGATACCCACAAGATTATCCAAAGGCATTAGAACTTTGGCATCGGGCAGCAGAACTTGGTCATGCAGTATCATATCGCGATATTGCTTATCTATATGGGAATGGACTGGGTGTAGAAAAGGATAAGAAGAAGGCTGTACATTACATTGAGCTAGCAGCTATGAAAGGGTATGCAGCATCAAGGCACAATTTAGGCTTTATGGAGGAGAATGCAGGCAATATCGACAGAGCACTGAAACATTTCATGATTGCTATTAGAGATGGATATGCTGATTCATTGAATGGGATCAAACAGATGTACTCCAAGGGTCAAGTAACTAAAGATGACTACGCGGATGCATTACAATCCTATCAAGTATACTTGAGTGAGATTAAGAGTGTTCAGAGGGATAAAGCCGCTGCAACTTATGAGCATTGTCGTTATTATTAGTATTTGGATTGGAAGGAAGTGGCATATGTATGTGTCTATTTATAACCTTAAGCAGTATTTGTAAAGTCTATATCAAACCCGAATAATTCCAATGTATCTGTATCAAGTGACCATCCATTCCAGATCTTATTAAACTTTTACTTTGATATCGTGCCCATGACCAAGGTAACTTGACAGTATAATTAGCTATACCCCATGTGCCATGGAACTTGACCATCCAATCATCTTGTCCAGTTTTAGTAAAGTATGCCTCCTTACTACTCAGACCACCGTTGAAATGTAACATACCGACATTGGGATACTTCTCTTCATAAGGTAAATGCCGCTTCTGCCAACGTAATGTAACACTCATATCCCACCCTTCTGATAGTATATTAACCTCATTTGGATATGTAACATTTACTGATTTGAATATTAACTGATCAGCCGGCTGTTTTTGATTATACTTCACAACGACATGTCTCATATTTGTACTTTGTGCTAATGACCATATCTCTTCCATGCGTGGTACATTGAGTACAATAAAGCCGGAACACATTCCTATACCCCAATGAAAGAGTGAAGTTGGACTTATTTCAACTTCTTTCCATAACTCTTCAAGGTTGGTCATTATAACAACGTCCGTGTCCATGTATAGCAATTGCTTCACATTTGATGGTAAAAACTTATGTGCAATTAATCGATAGAAACATCCAATGGTATGCACGCCTGTTGCATAATTGACTGTAAACTTATTATCTTTTAATCCTTTAGACATTGTAGTAACAATCTTTTCTTCTAGCCACTTCTCTGCTGGGGATACATCATATACATGTATCTCAATTGGATTTCGTGTTATCCAAGTTGATAATTGTGTTCGATTGAAGATTGAATGTAAACTCGAGTAGGCACTATGATCGGCAAGGATGTGTATATGTAATGATCGTTCTAATGGTGCATGCAACAATACACTTTTTAATGCTACTTCAAACTCGGATAGGAAACCAGTATGATTGCCGGATAGACCAAATGAAATATGAATCGGAGAGAGTAGTACTTGTGTATGTGTTTGTGCATGTGTAGTTGGTATTTGCAAAGTCATATCGTCAGTATTGCAATTATTAGGTACTAGTAATCTCAGTCCAGATAAACTTTGTATGGCAAGGAAGCAGCACAAGAACATTGCAACCATCCATTTAGCCTTATCCCTCCCCACAATCATCTGAGATTATAGTGAATGAGAATGATTAGTGTATCTTTATCATTTCACTTCTTTGATATTAGCAGTTTGATAGTCTATGCCTACCAGTAAAAGTATAGTCAGCTCTATCTCGGAAACAACGCTATCATAGTTGTCAATAGGATCCGGAGAGATCTCAACTGTATATCAAAGCTCTCAACAGCAGATGCACAATGCACACCATCCAATTCACACACCATATAATTTCAATTTGGCGATAAAACGAGAACAAATATGGTGAAATGTGATAGTGTTGAAGAGTACTATCATGGAAACGATATATACGATATTCAGCAGTAGAATATTATCATCAACCTCCTCTTATTAGTCAATATCATAGCCCGGCGGTGGCAGTGCAGCAAAATAAAAAACTTTTTTATGCACCTTTCAGTACCTTCACACAAAAGAAGACACAAGCATTACCGTACATTATTACCGTGTTAATTGGCATTAGAGATTAAATTGTTGGATGGTCAAGGAAATACGACAAATAATTAGCATGAGCACATCTGATAGTTGCAAAGTCGGTGCATCAAAATCAAATGATGATGGTGTATGTGATGTGAACGATATGTTACAGAGTATGAGCACGGTTGATAGTGAAGTTAATGATACATCAGTATGTGCAAACTGTGGAAAGGAGGGTGATAATATCAACAATATATGTAACAAATGTAAACAAGTGAAATATTGCAACGCTGCTTGCAAAAAGAAACATCGATCAAAACATAAGAAAGAATGCGAGAATCATATCCGACGTCTTGCTGAACTTGTTGCTAAATCACATGATGAAAAACTATTCAAACAACCGACACCAGCAGAAGATTGCCCAATATGCTTCTTACATATGCCTTCTCTTCAAACGGGTTGGAGATATCAATCATGCTGTGGAAAAGTTATTTGTAGTGGATGTATATATGCGCCTGTCTATGATAACCAGGGGAATGAAGTTGGGCGTAATCAAAAATGTCCTTTTTGTAGAACTCCAACGCCTACTTCAATTGAGGAGGCAATTGAAAGGTTGAAGAAAAGAATGGAGATCGGGGATGTTATTGCAATATTCAATTTGGGAGTTTTTTATAGTGACGGGACAAGAGGGTTTTCACAAGATTATACAAAGGCGTTAGAATTGTGGCATCGAGCAGCAGAACTTGGCTATTCCGAAGGTTATCTCGGTATAGGTAATGCTTATTTGTATGGTAGAGGCGTGGAAGTTGATGAGAAGAAGGCTAGGCATTATTACGAACTAGCGGCTATGGCAGGAGATGAGGCGGCAAGGTACAATCTTGGCCTTGATGAGTGGAGGGCAGGTAATATGGAAAGAGCATTGAAGCATTGGATGATTGCAGCAAGAGATGGATATTCCAACTCTCTGAAACAAGTCAAGCGATTATACACACATGAACAAGCAACAAAAGAAGATTACACCAGAGCTTTACAGCTTTATCAGACGTACTTAGGTGAGATAAAGAGTAGCCAGAGGGATGAAGCTGCTGCGGCCCATGATACTCTTCGTTACTATTAGTTATTCAGCAAACCAAAAGCTTTAAAGGAGAAGATTAACCCTCGAAGTCGAAGATTGTTCGACACACTAGTATTAAATCGCGCCTTGAGGATTATAATCATCTTAGATTCTAGATTATATTATTAGTATAAGAGGTAGGAAGACAGGCGGCCCTGGCCAATCAGCTCTAGTAGTAGCGATACATCTCTTTACTACTTTAATAACGTGCACTGTAACCAGTGCAGTGCATGCGAGTTTTAGTGCATGTAATCTGCACCAGTGAAGCCCCAAAATGCACACATGAGCGATAGCGAATGCGGGCAAGTGGGGCTGAACGCGTGCAGATTTCATGTACTCAAAGTCTCAAATGCAATGCACGTGTTACAGTGAGCGTTATTATGTATGACAATGAGAGCACATATTCAAGCACATCATTGCAAAACAACGAGCACCGTGTAATTGTATAGTATGTATCATATTGATATTCATTATGAAACATACTATCTATCAACTACTACCAACTAATGCAATTCTCTGTAATGTAAGCGAGCGATACCCCTAAATATGCCCTCCTTTTTGCTCTTTTTGATCTCTCTTTAGCGATGTCACAATGCAATTGCACGGTGCAAGTTGTTTGCACAGTGTGTAAGAATATCTGCACTAGTGGTCAATAAAAACAAACTGTTCCCCCTGGATATGTTACTATTTAGCGATATAACGACTTCTGTGGATTAGGCGGAAAGCTTCCCTACAGTACGTAGTTTATTATTCACGTGTAGTTTAGCTCACAGACGAGGACCAAGGCGCGACGGTGGTTATCTGAAGAATGAAGATAATAGTCAATATCATAGCCCGCCTTTTAACTTCACCTACATAATAATAAGTACCTCTCTCTAGGTATTGCATATTACATACGAACTATAGTCACCGAGCTACCGTATATCATGTCCATTGTTAGTATCCTTATCGGTATTATAGATTAAATTATAGATCGGTCAGGTTAATACAACATAGTTGATTTAGTATGAGCACGTCAGATAGTTGCAAAGATGGTGCATCAAAATCAAATAATGATGATGTATGTGAAGTGAACAATATGTTACATAATATGAGCACTGCCGATAAAGATGACGTATCAGTATGTGCTAATTGTGGCAAAGAGGGTAGTGGTAATAATATGAATACGTGCAACAAATGTAAGATGGTTAAATACTGCAATGCTGTGTGTAAAAAGGTACACAAAAAGAAGCACAAGAAAGATTGTGAGGAATATCAAAGACTTGCTGCTGAGAAACATAATGAAGAACTCAGAATTGCTGCGGAGTTACACGATGAAAAGCTATTCAAACAACCACCACCTGATGAAGATTGTCCAATTTGTTTCCAGCAGTTGCCTGTATTGAATCCAACAGGCAAGAAATACAAGGAATGTTGTGGAAAGACTATTTGCAGTGGATGTATTCATGCTCCTGTCTATGATAATCAAGGGAATAAAGTTGATAATGAAAAGTGTCCCTTTTGTAGAGCTCCATGGCCAGACTCAGAAGAGGAGGCAGTAGAAAGGATAAAGAAACGAATAGAGATGAACGATCCATTAGCAATGCACAATCTAGGATGTTTTTATGGAGATGGGACGTACGGGTTTTCGAAAGATTATACCAAGGCATTAGAATATTGGCACCAGGCAGCAGAGTTAGGTGATGCCAAAGCCTATAACAGTATTGGTTGTTGTTATGATGATGGTATAGGTGTGAAAGTTGATAAAAAGAAGGCTATACATTACTATGAGTTGGCAGCTATGGAAGGAAATGTAAAGGCAAGGTACAATCTTGGCTTTTATGAGATAGAACAGGGCAATATGGACAGAGCAGTGAAACATTTCATGATCGCAGTGAGAGGTGGATATGATGGCTCTTTGGACACTATCAAACAGATGTACTCAAAAGGATATGCAACAAAAGATGACTACATGAAAGTATTACAATTATATCAAGCATACTTGAGTGAGATTAAAAGTCCCCAAAGGGACGAGGCTGCTGCATTCGCTGATGAATATCGGTACTATTAGCATAGTTGTACGACAAATGCAAAAGGTGAAAAGTGGCAGCTATGTACAGGCTCTACTTAATCATACTTGATTATAACTACTTCATTTCAGTAGCTTATTTCTTTTTGTTCAAAGTTATATTCATCACAAGAAAAGAAGCAATACTTCAGTGGAGTGTGCTAAGTAGTTAATTATTATTTTCTACTACATATTCAACTATTTTCACAATCCTGTAGCGATTCATACAATATAACATCAGACACAGCGTAGCTGGCGTCTCTTCCCAAATATTAATTGTGTGTGCGCATTTTATTCTTGCAACGGGGATACCAATGTGGGATAGCAATCCCAGAAAATGAGAACACCGATGTCAAATTCGGATACAAATGCAATACAAGCTCTGCTAGTGCTGGTAATATATCACAAAACGATACTTATCAAAACATGAACTATCAGCAAATACAAGATAAAATTATACAAAATATACTATACGGTTGTACAGATGATGTTGCTACTACACGAGGAGTGAATACCTCCCCCGCAGTTGCAATTACACAACCTGATACATCACGATGAGATGACAATACACAATAATGAGCACTGAGACTGAACATGCTGACATTGATAACAACATTGGCCAATTGAAAAGACCACCGGAACAACTCATAGAAGAACGAGATGATGCTGAACAACTTCGATTGGCAATGGAATTATCTATGCAAGAAGATTATAAAGATAGTGATATGATTGCCGAGCCGAAGAATGTTGCAAGTTCATCTAAAAATGGTGGTGATAATAACAATAGCAATAATACCAATGATAGTTCCGTCAATGGTAAGACTTCAGCAGCGTTTACGTTTCTACCACCAGAGACTGGCGCAAAAAGCCATATTGACATCAAAACGGGGTCAAAGTCAAATACCAAAAATGATATCTTTCGATTCGGCCCAGCTCGTAGGAACAACAGTAGTATTACTACATCGTCTTATAATACTAACAAAGAATTGGCAAATATCCGTAGAAAAGAACAGAATGCAAAACGAATGAGAGAGAAGAGGGATGCTGATCTTGAGTATAGAGCAAAGGAAAGAGAATCAAATACAAAACACATGAGAGAGACGAGGCATGATATTCGTGATGAACATTATTTGAACAAAGCAACTTTTGCAACTACAGTAGGAGACATGTTTAAAAAAGATGAAAATGGTAAAGTACTACTGAATACAATAGGTTATGAAACTATGCCAAATGGAGGGCTTGGTCCAGAAGTTGCAGCAATGAATATGCACATGGCATCTAAGAATAGATTGCAAGAAATCACAATGCAAGTGTATCAAAAAAACCCGACTGAAGAGAATCTAAATCGCGTATTAGAGATTATAAAGGGGCAGATGATCACACCCGAACGGCAACACTCCAAGGCTATTGAATTTTATCACCAGATTGGTCGAGGATGTGATTGGGACGATAGTAAAAGAAAGTCTCAGTGTAGCATCAATGATAAAAAGTCACAAGATGATCCACACTTAGAGAGAATGAGAAAGGAATCAGTCGACAATAATACTGTCGAAGAAGCATTATTCATCTCATCCAAGAAATTCCAAGGTGCCAAGAAAGGATATGTATTTAAAAAGTCTACTTATGGACTCGGATATTACAAGGATGTGTTACCCGTGGTTGATGATGATGTAATTGCATACAAAATCAAATTGATGAGGAACCTTAATGATGATCATGCTGAAATTGTTGAATGGCTACTTCAGAAAGCTCGATCTGGGAATATTGAATTTGGCAAACAGATCGAGGAGTTGGAGGAGCAGAATGCACCAGCTTTGGCGTTCAATGATCTGATTATGGATGCAATATCAAAGGCTCCTAGAGGGGAGATGTCTCGTGATAAGTACCTGAGGTACAAACATAGATTCACCCATAAATACTTCGGTGGCGCAGGTGCCGATCTTCAAGGGCAAGGGAAGTCCACTGGAAATGGAAAATTTTGCCCCTCACCACCTTTATTTGTTTGGCCGAGGCAATCTCACTGAACATAGTTAAGAATAGAGTTTTACAGCACTTCTGGCAGAGTCTCTCGACGGCATAACTAATAGAGACAAAACATACACTTACTTCTCTATTCTACTGTAGACCGCTGTACGCTGGGTCTGACTAAAAAAAGCTAGTTAACATGTAAACCACTGACTTGTTTTCTTTCTGTCAAAAAGCCTCAAAGAGCTCTCATCTCAGCTGCCCCTCTGCGCTTCGCGCAGGGGCAGCTGGATGTTCGCTCTAGTCTCTAGATTAATTGAGACACATCTTTGAAGACCAACCTTTCCTTCCAATATAAACCACTTGCAATTCTATCAGCAATGATCTATCTTATGTGATAGCCGATTTGTGTTGTCAATTAATAAGGTGTTATGAGTGTATGGTTATTCATTGCAATTCTTACACGATGGTATGCTTTGTGGTTCGGGTTGTTTAAATGCTTGAGACGTGATCGTATAGAACCCATTGTTCTATTGAATATTGGTGCCAGTTCTGATATTGTTTTTGATCGGAGTGACCATAGCTTGAGATCATCCTCTAGTTAGATGGCCTGCACCCGTTCGGTTCTGTGGCGCTCTCAATGTCTCGAGTGGGGGAGGGGCCCCACGAGTGCCTAAAAACAATCAGCTTGCGTCTATCTATGTGAAACACCATCTTCAATACATCGCTAAATATTCGCTAAACAGATACTAATACCCTTTGTCGTTTACTGTACTGCCTCAGATGAGAAGCCTAAATTTCTATGTGGGATATATTTAAATACTCTAAGTGTCATACATTGAAGTTGCAGTACCACAACTGCATAGTTGTTTTTTTGTTGTCCACATTTCCATACGCGGAAAGCGAGCTCCAGACGCGATCTTAAAGGGCAAGCGGTATGTGTATCTGACTGAATCTAAATAACAGGCCCACCATTATCTAATCGGATGGGATGCATGGAGCGTAGCGGAATGCATCCCCGCGCCTTAAAGCTGCGCGGTTGATCCGGAAGACAAGCAATACTTTGTTGCTATTATGCATACAGTCTAACTACTCTCCTCACCTTTCTGGGGTTTTGTGCTCTCTTGTGACCAGATCTTACTTCTCATCTGATATACCGATATGATATGTAATAGTATTAATTAATTGTGTTGCAGTTATATTGATATGTGGCGTCAAGTTGGTGTACTAGGTGCGATAGTGAAGGTGAACCTACACCTCCTAATAATATAATACAATGTGCATTTCCCGATTTTTCCGATATAGTTGCACAAATCCAATCCTATGCAATTAATTATGCCATCTTATCTAGATTGTGGGATTGATATCAATAGACCATCATGCATAAGAAATTTAGCAGCGTACTATTATTATGTACTCTTATATCCCTACTCTTTTTCTTATCTTCCAAATTTTGGAAGCTATGGTACAAAGCTACGAGAGTTTCTACGTAGCCTTATCTTCCAAGTTAGCTTCCAAATTTTGTATGAAGAGCCACCTAATAAACCACTTTTTGGGAAACGAAAGCACTCTCCACTCTCATACTAGCAGCGCATATTCGTAGAACTGTAGTGTAAGAATTAATAATAGCGGTTACTCTCCTCTCATACCAATACTAACACAAGTTATGCCATCATCAACTCCTATACAACATAACCACGGCACACGTCATGCGCGTGCGGCCGCGGCGGCTTCCCTTGCTGCTGCTAATAATGATGAGACCACCATAATGCAACCCTCAGCAGCAGCTGCTAATAACGATGATAATGATGAGACCGTAATGCAACCCTCAGCAGCGGCCAATTCAACCGCGGTGGCACGTACTAATATGTCTACAGCGCAGGGTGGCGGCACAGGCAGAGGTAGAGGAGGAGGTAGATCTGCCAATACTGGCCGCGGGAGAGGCAGAGGCCGAGGTGGTAGAGGTGGTCGAGGAGGAAGAGGTGGTATATTTAAAGGTATACCCGAAGCATTTAAGGCGTGGCATACCGATAAGTGGGTGATTATACCTCAATCTAATGAGCAATATCATATCTTGTCGGAGGATGAATATGCTGATAAATACCTCAGCAATTGTCTTCTTGATACCTACATGCAAATTGCAAAAGGACCTGCCACTGCATGTAGCGTTGTAGGAGCAAAGAATACAGCCACTAACCGCTTCTTACAGTTATTACCTAACAAAGTAGTGGAAGTTATTGTGGAGAATACTAATCAACAACTAGCAGAGAATAATAAGGCAGCTACAGATCAATATGAATTTCGACGTTTCTTAGCAACTTTACACCTCCGTAGCCGCTACAATATCTCAACTGAAAAGGCATTTGCTAATGATATGGCTTTAGTAGCAAATAAGCACAGGTTTGTTCTTATGGAGCCTAAAAGATTTACTGAAATACTAACGAATATACGTGGGTATCCAATGGTAGGGAGGAGTGGAGCAGATGATGATGTTTGGAATCAGCGACAGAATACATTAAGGAAAATGGAGTATCTCGAGGTTGCAATATTTGAACCAAGTATTAAAATATTGCTGAATAAGAAGAGTGGACAAGTTTCTATGGATGACGAGTTGATTGGTTCAAGGGCAAAAGATGTGGAGAAGAAGACTTTGTCGAATCGTAAGGCTGATGGGGAAGGGCCTGTAGTGGATGCCATATGTTGTTCATTGACTAGCATTCCACTTGCTATGAGGTTACGTGTTAGTGGAGAGTCAGAAGTCAGTAACGTGGACAAGATGATGAAAACAATACCGCCCATAACCAACAACCAGCATGACCTAGGTGCTAGTTTTGACCGTGGATACGGAAAGAGAGGGTTCATTGATCCATTTGCCAAGAAGAATATTAAAGTTACTACAATTGCAGCGGCTTCGGGATCAAGGCATCCTTTCATGACTCAAGATGAAGTTGATGCCAAGGTTAAAGAATGGTCTAGTAATGGTGTGGAGGAACAAGAGAGAAACCGGCGGGTGCTAGTCTTCAAAGATTGGGTGTTACCAGAAGTACCTATGCAAGGATCTACTGTTTATGTTGCCAAACGAACATTTGAATACACTACAGATGACAACCAAAAAAAGACGGCAACTATGTATGCCATTGCATTTTATGAAACATATGCAAAGTCACCAGGATGGCTACGTATCTTCACTACAGATCCTAAGATTGCCAATCGTCCTACTACCTGGGTGGCAACAAAGCACAAGAAGATGACTCTTAACACTACCGTCTTATTCTCCAAACACAAGGCAGCATCAGCTAGAGCGGAGATAGAAGCTCTACTGAAGTTAAAGTGCGGCCCACTTACGCTTGGTCAGCTATCTGCTGATTGGTTTCTTATGAAGATGCTTAGAATCTCAGGGACAATGGCAGCAAAGCTGTATAATAGCAATATTGACATTACTGATGAATCTATCTTGGCTGGGCTTGATGAGGAGACACGTCTATCGGCGTTATTTCATCAATGTATGAAATCATGGTTTGGCAGACACAAGGATAATCTGTCTGATAAAACAAAGTCGGTCATGGCACAAGGGTCGAAAAATGAAGTTCCTATCATGCAGAATCTCCGCAATCGCTGTAATTGGATCATATACTTGGCCGATGTTGGTTTACTTGAGCTAACAAGTGCCCCATGTGTTGCCGTATCACCCGATGGTGTTGCAAAGTTCAAGTTTGATGGGATGGATGAGCCTCAGTTTGCTTGTGTTGAGGCAAAGACACGACAGAAGACTCACTCAACCATTGCTACGGCAGAGGCAAGTGCCGCGAAGAATGGCTATGAGGTAATGTGCACATACGACGATGAAGTTTTCAAAGATAATGTTCCCGCAGAGAATAGGAAGCAAGTCATCCATCAAGCCTTTGTTACTGGACTTGATTATGGTATCTTTGTCACAGCTAAACTTGAAAGTGGCGAGGGGTCTATTGTTCAAATAACTATTGTCAAGATACCAAGAGAGGCAAGAGATGAATATGGTCAGAAGGTGGTAGCTCTGTCTGAAAAACTTTGCGGGTGGTTACACTCTGATACACTTACCAACCGTGGATATCTGGTCGAGGATGATTTCCCCTTGTGGTTTGACGACGAGGATAAGAAGACTCTCATATCAAGGTATCAGATGTGGTGTGCTTTCAACAACAATGTCCATGTTACACCTGAGAGTGAGACAAATAATGAAGAGTTAGAAAATGATGACGAGTCAGACGATGAAGAAGATAACAGTGGATTTGATACAACATCAGTCACAGGATATCATCCAACTCATCCATTATTTGCCATGAAAAACATATCACAGTATAAATATAACAAGAGCAAGGGTGGCCTTGACAAGAATACCGAGGTTAGTAAGCATATTGCTATTACAACTCAACTGCAGTTCGAACCAAGTTATGTGCTTAGAATGTTAACTGCCGTCAAGGTTGCTCAATGGAGAGTAGAAATTGGATGTAAAATAGTCTACCCACTCGTGAAAAAGTTGGAACGGGATGGTAAGACTCCATCTGCCACAAGAATACGGAAGGCGGCACACAAGCTCTCCTTCGATGATTTTGTGTATGACTCTTCCATTGGAATGTTGGTTGCCCTGCAGGCTCTCCAACTTGCGGCACCTCTACTATCTGCTGTACCTAGTGTGGCCGCAGCCGCTCGGCCCGATCAAGCAATTGAAGACAATGAAGTATCACAAATCATCCAAAACCGTGGAAGTAATTGGCCGGTAGATCGTGACCGAGTCATTACGTTTGCTACGCCCGCCTTGACTAAACTCCGCCAGCATCGTAGTATGGCTTTCCCTCACTCTGCAGTACCTATCCCAAGTACTGGACAGAGGAAAGAAGTCAGGAAAGAGTGCCGTCTCAATTGTTCAATGTGTTCCAAAGGTAGAACCATCAAAAACACAGGATGGATGTGCTCCACATGCAAAATACCTTTGTGTAAGTCAGTACTACCAGGTGGCACTGCTACTTGTTTTGAAACTTGGCACCGTTCGACAGACTTGAAAGCTGCTCATGAAACAAGCCACAGGAAACTACTTGCGCATTATGAAACGACTAGAGCTAGGAAGAGGAGACGCCAAGGGGAGAGTGATGTAGCAGGAGCGGGAAATGAAGAGGAGGACAATAGTCTACCACCAACGGCAGACGTTCCTCCACTCGAACCATACATGCCCGTGGATGGTATCCATCCATTACCACCACCACCACAAGCTGAAATATGATGCCTTGTATAGATTGGGTTTTGGAAGTTAGACATTGTAAAGAATAAGAAAATATTATGAACAGTACACAGCTGAAACATGATGCCTTGTATAGATTGGGTTTTGGAAGTAGTAATTCGTTAGACATTGTAAAGAATAAGAAAATATTATGAACAGTACACGAACAAGTCATATCCTCACCTTATGTGCACAAGTGCAACATCTAAGAATGCAACACTACTCATTCGATATGTGCACCAATTACCGTAGCGCTACCAAGACGCTCAATATGAAGTATCAAATGATAACAACTATTCGTACGTCTCTTCTAAAAGGCCCGGCTGATAAAAGGTGTCTAACCGCTCCAAAATGAGTACTATAACCACTCAGCCGTCTGCCGAGTGTAGACGTGTTGCACCCTCAAATGCAGTACTTGCACCATCACATATAGACATAGATATCATGTTTAAAACAAGAGAATATACACTCTGTGCGTATACAGTCTCCTTATTTGTTAATTGTATCTAACAACCCACATAAACATCTTCTCCCCTTAAGATAATACCTGTGAGTAAGTGATGGGTTTAATGACAAGAAGAGATAAGTTTTGTTAGCAATATATACAGAATAAATGGTACACACATCATACATTGGAGCACATATTCATATCTTACCTTAAATAAATATATCCAATATGTAAAAGCAGCACGCGACGTATCCCCTAAACACACCACTTATTCTAATACCACATAACGATTCCCACCCCTAATAAACAATTGTAAAATCACCCAATACACCAAATAAACAATTGCACAATCATCTGATACCCTTAATGCTTAAAGATGATATAATATTGATACCTAAATACCAAACACTATTAACCAACCACAACATAATCTTTCTCTAATAATACAATCGAGACTGAAATAACAATAACAAGTCGTAAATGTTGTGCATATGATATTATGACGGCGATGATGATACCACGACAACGATGACGAAGATGACGACGGCGTATGTATATTGTAGTAGTATCATTGCAAATACTATGTCAGAGTCCTAGTTACCAGAGGAGACTAGAGTGGACATATTGTTGTAAATTGCAAAGATAAGTTGGCTGATCAGAGTGTTAATTGATCTAATTATTATGCAACTAGATGTTATTGTTTTTATTGTGGAGGAGAAATTGGTTTATTATTAGCATTGGCCGCCGGTAAACGGAGGAGGGGCGCCGCAATCGTCATTATTTATTTGCAAGTAGCGCAATTATTTGTTGTTTGAGTTGTGAGTGGAATAGATCGCCGGTCTCGCTTGTTCCGCTGCTATTACAACGCGCGGAACGTTGTGGCGAAGAAAGGATAGACCTAAATGTATTAAATAACAGGCAAATGCATGCAGAAGAGCATGCGTTAGGAGCATTCTTTGTACACAACGTTTTGTCGGCGGGAGATTTTTCGTTGCCGGAAACCAAAATTTTGTTAGTAGAGTGATGGGGAAGTTAGCTTCCACTCTCTTCCAAAAACTGGTTATGAGCGTATCAGTGCCGGGTTGCTTAGCTTCCAAATATGGAAGATAAAAAAAGAGTAGGGATATCGTCTGTATGTATGAAGGAGACCATCTGCAACCAACTTGGGCGTAGTAAGTGCAATGGGAGTAACTATTCTAATTGTAAAGGCATTGCTCAAACATATTTTACTCTCTCATACTTTTAGGATAAGGGAGTCCATCCATGTTAATGGAATAGTGGTATCTTTTTAGCGAGGGTATCCAGGAATCAAAGTATCAAAAGTATCCGCAACGCCGGTCGTGAAGTGTCCATGAAGTATCCAGGTATTTTATGGCCATAGCTCTCCCTTCCTACGGAAGTTCGGACAAGGGTGATCATGAAGAGTTGATGATAGCATTGGAAACGATATATTCAACAGTAGAATATTATCATCGACCTCCTCTTATTGTCAACAATACCATAGCCCGGCGGCGATATGTTTAGAAGAATTAATCGTATCCAAAACACTAGGTTGCGATTAACCCAGAGTGAGTGTGAAGACACAAAGGAGCTATACATCATACAGATACATTGTTAGTTAGGCGTTGACGTACATATACATTGTTAGTGCTATTAACCTAGAGGTATTATAGATTAACTTCTTATTAAGAAGGGTCAAACGTTCGTATAGACGTTTGATATTCAGTATGAGCACGTCTAATAAGATTTGCAAAGACGGTGCTCAAAATCAAATAATGGTGTATGTGAGATGAACGATATGTTACAGAATATGAGTACGGCTGAAAAAGATAATGTTTTATCGGTGTGCGCAAACTGCGGAAAGGAGGGTGATGACGTTAACAACATATGCAACAAATGTAAACAAGTAAGGTATTGCAATGCTGTATGTAAAAAGGTACACAAAAAGAAGCATAAGAAAGATTGTGAGGAACATATCAGAATTGCTACTGAGAAACATGATGAAAAGTTATTCAAACAACCTTCACCATTAGAAGATTGTCCAATTTGTTTCCTGCAGTTACCTTATTTGGACCCAACGGGGAAGAAATATATGACATGTTGTGGAAAAAGTATTTGCAGTGGATGTTATTATGCGCCTGTTTATGATAACCAGGGCAATAAAGTTGATAATAAAACTTGTCCTTTTTGTAGAACTCAAACGCCTACTACAGATGAGGAATCAGTGGAAAGGTTAAAGAAAAGATTTGAGGCCGGCGATGCCAAGGCAATATTCAATTTAGGATGTGACAATCGAGATGGTACAGACGGTCATCGTCAAGATCATACAAAGGCATTAAAACTATTCCATCGTGCAGCTGAGCTTGGTGATGCTAAATCATATGGCAGTATTGGTTATGCCTATTTACATGGCAGAGGAGTAGAAGTTGACAAGAAGAAGGCAATGTATTACTATGAATTATCAGCTATTGGAGGGAATACAGTAGCAAGGTACAATCTAGGAAATGATGAGTTACGTGCAGGCAATATGAATAGAGCAGTGAAACATTACATGATTGCAGCAGGGAGTGGATTATCCGAATCTTTGGAACATATACAACATTTATACTCAAATGGACATGCAACAAAAGATGACTACACGAAAGCATTACAATTATATCAAACATACTTGGGTGACATTAAGAGTAAACAGAGGGATGAAGCTGCTGCATTTAGTGAGGAGTATCGTTACTATTAGTCTCTACACATGGCCGAAAAGGAAAAGACGAGCTCCCAAAAGAATTATCTAACGCCGATGAGGCTCTACTAAAGCATGCCTTGATTATAACTACTATTTCGTTTCATTTAGCTTATTTCTTTTGTTCAAAGTTATATTCATGCTCTGAGCCTCAACACATAAACTCTACCTAGGTACACATACAGTTGTGTCCCCTTCCTATTTTATACAGTCACCATGATCACGACCAACTTAATGGGCTGACATACCAACGGCTCCCTTGAATGCCTCATCCAATACCTCACAGAGTGTAGGGTGGGTGTGTACCATCATACTCAACTCCTTGACGGTAGTTCCAGCGGCAACAGCATTGGCACACTCTTGGATTAAGTCGGCAGCATGGATTCCAATAATGTGCACGGCAACAACCTTTCCGGTATCCTTATTGTACAATACCTTGGCCATACCGTTACCCTCTAATTCGGCAAGAGCCTTGGAGTTGGCACGGAAACTACCCTGTGATTTACCAAGTTCCCAACCCTCCTTCTTGGCAAGTTCAATGGCTTGTTCCTCAGTAGGACCAACCATGGCAATTTCAGGATGGGTGAAACAAGCGGCGGGGATGGCATCGTGGTTTACCTCATGATCACGTCCACAGATGTTCTCAATGGCACTAATACCCTGTGCAGATGCGGCATGGGCAAGCATCATCTTACCGTTGGCATCTCCGATACAGTATACACCTGGTACGACCTCTCCATCTTCATGCTTTGTTAATACACGCATCTTCTCATCTACGGCAACGAAGCCACGCTGAGTCTCAATGCCGGTCTCCTCAAGTCCCATGTTAGATGTGTTGGGTACACGTCCGGTAGCAATCATGGCACCATCAACCTCAAGGGTTTCAACATGTTCCCTGTTATATGGCAGTGAATGAGATCAAGAATGTTTAGAGAACATAAGATGTGAACACTTTAGGTATCCGACATATCATCCCTGCACAAGGCATCCATCTACCGCCTCCTACCAACCAAACAAACAGTAAATAATCAAACAATAATACTTACTTGGTATCAGCATCGATCATTTCAATAGTAACAGGCTTAACTCCTGGGATACCAGGAGTAACCTTACTAGCAAATACACCCGTCCTGTAATCAATAGGACGTTCACGAATTAACAACCTTTCAGCCTGTTTGGCAATTTCCCTATCAAATGTTGGCATAATGTTAGGTAATGCCTCAATGAAGGTCACTTCACTACCCAAGGCGGTGTATACATCTGAGAATTCAAGTCCAATGTATCCTGATCCGATAATGGCTACCCATTCTGGTACTGATTGTAATTCTAATGCACCGTCGGATGTGTAGACGGTCTTTTCATCAACTTCGACACCGGGTGGTACGAAGGGGATTGATCCGGGTGCAAGAATGATATCCTTTTATTGTTTGTTAATTGGTTTGTCGTTTTTGTGGGGTTTGGTATGTTTGTAGAAGGGAGTTTTGGGGGCAGATAGATTGATTTATATGAGTGTCAATTGCAACATAAGAAGAACCAAATAAAAGGAGCCAGGGAAAGAATGCATATTCAAAGATGATAAAACCCCCAATCTTATGTCACTGCCGTGTGCTTATAAACACTGTAGTAGTCCGCCCCGTTCTCGGTGTTGCAATAGTTTTATGAAATGTGCACAAGATGGGCACACAAACTCCAAAATCTTTGCCCTTGCAATTTACACAACATACAAACGTATCCAACTAACAACTCACACATAAATATAACAACTTACCTTGGCAGTAGAAACTTTACCACTAGCATCATCCTTAACCTCATTCGCCTTACCAGTCAATACACCTCTACCCTCCACAATATCAACACCAAGTGCAGTCAAACTACCCTCCAAATTACCTTTAACTTTATTAGCCAATTGCTTAGCATGATTGGCTACACCCTCACGATCAAACTTCACTTCACCATCCACGGTAATACCAAATTCACTTAAATGATTCTCAGCTTGCATTTCACGTACACGTCCCGAGGCAGCTAAGAGTGCTTTCGAAGGGACACATCCACGGTTAACACATGTACCGCCTACATCGGCACCTGAAAAGATGGCCGTGGATAAATCTTGTGCACGTGAATGTAATGCTGCACCATGACCGCCTACGCCGCAGCCTACGATGATAACGTCATAGTCGTAATTGCCACATTTGGATGCATCCAATGAAGAAGATGAAGTTTGTTGTGTTCGTACTGATTGTTGAGTTACTCTGGAGGCAGGGCTGAATGCCGATGCGGCTGTTAATAATGTTGTTGCAATTAGATACTTCATTATTATTGCTATTATTGTTCTGTATTATATTCTTGTTGTGTTGTTTAATGATATATCGATGCAATAGGAGAGTTGCAATGCACCGCTATTTCATCATGATTGCATGTCAATCGATGACGTAGATGTGTACCATCTCACTTATTATTATAAGTGTAACAGTACGGTATCTTTTGTAGGTAAGATGACCACCACCAAGCAAATGTAGTGGAGCCACGCTCGTGCGACGCTCTTGGTGGTCGCCGATAGATGCAACCGGTCAATATAAAGAGTACTCATCGATATTATGATCGTTTGAGTTAGAGATTATATGATATGAGCATGCAAATTTGCAGTTTGCAAAATTGACAAACAATAAATGCATGACTCTCAAGTCTCAGTCTCAAATAAAATTTTATGAAAGCCGAACACTAGTATTATTATTTCTGAAGTAGTTAATGATAGCTGCGGTATATTGTATTAGTATCATTTATAATTGATTGGACGGTTAAGTAGTTATTACAGCCCTATCAAATAGACTCAAGAGTTTATATTATGAGCACATCTAAATCTCGTGATGTATGTGAAGTGAACGATATGCTAAAACATATGACCACAGTTGACAATAAACTTAATGATGTATCGGTATGTGCTAATTGTGGCAAAACGGGTGATAATCTCAAATCATGTACAGCATGTAAATTGGTTAAATATTGCAATAGAGAATGTCAAATTGCTCATCGATCAAAACATAAAAAAGAGTGTAAGAAAAGAGCTGCCGAGTTACATGATGAAAAGTTATTCAAACAGCCACCACCGGCATATGGAGATTGTCCAATTTGTTTCTTACGTCTACCTACACTTGAAACTGGCTTTAGATATCAACCTTGTTGCGGAAAAGTTATATGCAGTGGGTGTATTCATGCACCTGTTTATGATAACCAAGGGAATGAAGTTGACAATCAAAAGTGTGCATTTTGTAGAACTCCATTTCCTAGTTCACAAGAGGAGGCGAATAGAAGACGGGAAAAAAGAATCGAGGCTGGTGATGCTTTTGCAATGTTCTATGTAGGATATTTCTATTCAAAAGGATCGCGTGGTTATCCTCAAGATTATACCAAGGCATTAGAATTATGGCATCGAGCAGGTGAACTTGGTCACGCTGAAGCACATAACAATATTGGGGTTTTATATAATAATGGACAAGGCGTAGATGCTGACAGGGAAAAGGCATCATATTTTTATGAGTTAGCAGCTATGAAAGGAGAGGCCCAAGCAAGGCATAACCTAGGTGGTATAGAAGAAGAAGACAAAGGCAATTTTGATAGGGCTCTCAAGCATTATATGATTGCGGCAAGGGATGGACAGAACATCTCTTTAGAGGCAATCAAAGAGATGTACTCAAATGGTTATGTAACAAAAGAAGATTACATGAAAGCATTACAAGCTTATCAAGAATACTTGGGAGAGATTAAGAGTAAACAGCGGGATGAAGCAGCTGCAGCTGATGAGGAGTATCGTTACTATTAGTTAGAATAAGTAGATGGATTCATGAAGATATAATTAACAACTACAACAAGTTATGACACAGAGAAAGTGAAGACTAGAGCTCTAACTTTGGCGTTGAATAAGTACCTAATAATGTAAAGTTACTTAATACTTCGTATCAGGGGGCGGTGTCATGACAAAGAAGGCATCTCCACTAACACTCCCCTTAACCTTTCTTGGTTCTAAAACTTGGATATTCACTCAGAGGGATAAAGCCGCAGCTGCCGATGATGATATCGATACTGTATTAGTTACTATTAGTTAACATAAATATTAGTAGGGACACATAATGACAATTTTCTAATAGTAACGATATTTGTCACTCAATGCAGCAGCCTCATCCCTCTGGGGACTTTTAATCTCACCCAAATATTCTTGATATGATCTCAATGCTTGTGTGTAATCTTCTTTAGTTGCATGTCCATGTCCATACAACACTTTGATCCTTTCTAATGAGCCAGCATCTCCACTCCTCGCTGCAATCATGTGATGTTTTAGAGCTCTATCAATGTTTCCATTGATCTCCTCCTCGATATTACCTAAATTATCCCTTGCTATTTCATTCCCTCCCATAGCTCCTAGCTCATAATAATGTAATGCCTTCTTCATATCAACTTTTACTTTTCTACCATGATAATATGCACTACCGATATTATTATATGCATTAGCATAACCGAGATCTCCTGCGCGATGAAAGAGTTCTAATGCTTTGGTATGATCTTGTGGAAGTCCATAAACACCATCACGATAGAAGCATCCCATATTAAAGAAAGCTTGGGCATCATTAGCCTCGATTCGTTTCTTTACCCTTTGAACTTCTTTCTCCATAGAGTTAGGATATGGAACTCTGCAAAATGGACAAACTTTCTGGGCAACTTTGTTGCCTTGGTTGTCGTAGACGGGTGCATGAACACACCCATTACATATAACTTTTCCACAGCATGAATTGTATGTACTTCCCGAATCTAATGTTGGTAATCTTTGGAAGCAGATTGGACAATCTTCCTTTGGTGGTGGTTGTTTGAATAGCTTTTCATCATGTAACTTCGCTTCGTGCTCAGCGGCAATTCTAAGTTCTTCACCATGTTTCTCGGTAGCAATCTTGATATATTCCTCACAATCTTTCTTATGCTTCTTTTTGTGTACCTTTTTACACACAGCATTGCAATACTTCACTTGGTTACATTTGTTGCATATATTGTTGATATCATCGCCCTCTTTACCACAATTGGCACATACATTAACTTTATCATCGGCATCTCTCACGCTCATATTTTGTAACATATCGTTCATATTATCACATACACTATCATTGCTTTTTGATAAACCGTCTTTGCAATTATCGGATGTGCTCATGATGGAAAAGCTTCTATATCAGTGCTACTATTGCTAATTGTATATCTCTTTCAAACTATTATACAAGCCTCTTTACATAAATTGCTATATGACTTTTGTATGGAGTTGCAGTGCAAGTTGCAGAGCATGAAACGTCTCTTCTAATATAATCTATCGAGGCCTGAGTATATACTCTCTACGCCGACGTCCAAAAACGTTTAAATAGTGTTTGAACAATAGTATACCGTCCCAACAAACTCAACACAAACGACCTCGCTCAAAACAACAACAATTAATGTTCGATACGGTATTATTTCACGCTTATCATGATACGAAACGTACGTAATACGATATTTATACTCTCATAAAATTATATTCAATAGCAAATAGGTATCAGCGAAAGAAGACGACGCCACTGATACCTCTCTCTAGAGCTGCGCCAGTGGACAAATATAAAGAGTAATCATCGATTTTGTTACTATTTTAGTTTGAGATTAGTAATACGCACATAAATTTGCAATTGCAACATCTCACCGGTTCTCAGTTATCGCGACCGCCTCATAGCTGCAAGATCATGGATTGCATCACAAGCGTTACGGTATGCGTCACGAGCGTCACGAGACGTTACTTAGCGTCACGATGCGTCACGAGCGTCACGTATGCGTTACGTTGCGTCACGAAGCGTCACGAGATACCAACAAAAAAGCAAGTAAAGCGTCACGATGCGTTACGAAGCGTCACGAGCGTTACGAAAACGTCACGAAGCGTTACGATGCGTCACGGATCGTCACGATAATAAGCGTCACGAGCGTCACGAAGGTGGTATCCATGATCTTGCTGATATAGCCGCCTTCAGCCCTCCGGGGGCACCTGCGGTGGGCTTGAGCCTTCGGCGGTATCCTGTTGGTTGACAGATAGAAATTATCCCCTCATAGATTAATTAGATAATTTATCTAGTTTGGTTTAGCGTATATTATATTGTATCAGTATTACATATTAAATTATCATATCATAAAGCGTACCAATCCAAAGATAAGAATATAAGATACAATGAGCACATCCGATAGTTGTAAAGATGGTGCATCAAAATCTAATGATGATGATGTATGTGAGGTTAATTATATGTTACAGAATATGAACACGGACAATGGTGTATTATCTTTATGTGCCAACTGTGGAAAGGAGGGCATTAGTGATAATATGAACACATGCAACAAATGTAAGATGGTTAAATACTGCAACGCTGTTTGTAAAAAGAAACATAGAACAAAGCATAAGAAAGATTGTGATAGACGAGTAGCTGAGTTGCATGATGAAAAGCTATTCAAACAACCTCCACCAGCAGAAGATTGCCCAATTTGTTTCTTACGAATGCCTACGCTTGGTTCTACGGGTTTTAAGTATCACGCATGCTGTGGAAAACAGATATGTAGCGGATGTTGCTATGCGCCTCTATATGATGACCAAGGGAATGAAGTTGATAATCAAAAATGCCCATTTTGCAGAACTCCATTTCCCAAATCAAACAAGGAGAATATTAAAAGGCTTGAGAAACGTGTGAAGGCTAATGATGCCAAAGCAATGCTCAAAGTAGGAATAAACTATTTCCAAGGGCTAGAGGGATACCCACAAGATCATGCCAAGGGATTGGAACTATGGCATCGTGCAGGAGAACTAGGTCATGTTAAATCGTATTGTAATGTTGGTGTTGCGTATCATGATGGTATAGGTGTGGAAGTTGATAAAAAGAAGGCTATACATTACTATGAGTTGGCAGCTATAGGAGGGTGTGAGAAGGCAAGGTACAATCTAGGTAAACATGAGTTGAATGCATGTAATATGAATAGAGCATTGAAACATTACATGATTGCTATTGAGGGCGGAGGTGGTGAGTCTTTGAAGATCATCCAAGAGATGTACTCAAGAGGAATTCTTACAACAAAAGAAGATTACACAAAAGCATTGCAATCATACCAAACGTACTTGGGTGAAATTAAGAGTAGACAGAGGGATGAAGCTGCTGAATTTGATAATGAAAGGTATCGCTATTATTAGGACAAAGTTGTATTCGTATGGATGGACATGCAACTAAAGAAGACTAGATGAATATCATGCTAATGTAAAGTTACATATGATAATAGACACAACTTCTAATTCTTGTCAGGAGGCGGTGTCATGACTAAGAAGGCATCTCCACTAACACTACCTTTAACCTTTCTTGGTTCCAAAACTTGGATACTACCATCTCCATCTCCTTCTCCTATATCTTTGTTACCGCCATATCTTTTTGATACATGACCAACTAACCAATCATGTTCAATCTGCAATGAACATTCCTCTTCTACCTCACGTATAACACCCTGTATTGTAGTTTCACCTAAGTGTCGTTTACCTCCTGGTAAGTCTAATTCTATTGTGTGTGAATTGTCAATGTATCCCATTACCATTATATACTTGACATTGTTATTAGAGGACTTCTTTTGTGGTTTATCATCTTGTAGTAGCCATAGTAATGATGTTAAATGATGTCCCATCTTGATTTGTACTGATGTCGACTCATTAGTCATCTCGGAAGACAGACAAGTAACCCCATCATCATTCTTAATCTGCAATAGTACATCTTTCGTAACCATTTCATTCTTTGATCGTGTCTTACCAGCCGATAGTAATGTAAAAAGAGATGATAACTTTATTGCACATGTAAAGTGTGCATGATCAGCATGTAGTTTCTTTCCATTACTTAGATTAAGTAATGTAGATTTTCGAGCAGATGTAATTGTCGATTGCAATTCATCGTATGAGTTGGATATAATTGCCACAAATCCATTCCGTTGATGTGTTGTTAATAGAAATATTGCACAATTAACTTTAAATGGCGTTACCTTCTTCTTGTTCGTTGGACACACTTTATCAGTAGTGGTGGTTTAGTGCCAAAGATTTCAACAGACAATTTTTGTTCACATTCTATGCCATCTTTTTGAAATGTTTGTAGATTGGTATTGGTACAACTGTATATTGATGGATTGGATCCTTTAGTATCAGGCAATACTATCAAGTTGTCGAATGGATTGTTATTATCATTGCTGCTGTTGGGTGATGTTGATATATCCAATTGACTTAGCTGATGTGTTATATTCCCATCTATATCAAATTGTATTTGATCACTTGAGTATCCTCCGATAGTGTTTGTTGTTGTTGCAACTGCAGTCTCGTATTAGCTTTGACTTTATTCTGTGTACTCTCATAACGTTGACGTAGCGTAACAACCTTGGGACATGAACATTGTGGTGCATGGACTTTGTACTTGGCAGCTCGACATAATTTGGCATGAAATATTGATTGAAAGTTTGTTGTTTCAATGTTGATTGGTTTGTGATGATTTGTTTGTTGGCTTGGAGTAGCTCTTGTGTTGCTATATCTTCCACCAACACCACGTTTTGTTTATGCTGTAGTGTACGTCTAGTACGATGGTTATTAGTATCACCTTTGTTGCTATTATTCATATCACTACTCGAAGTTGTTGAGCTCATGTGTTGTTGTTTCCTACCTCTACCTCCTCTACCACTCCTTCCTCGAGCCGCTCCTCGTCCTCTACCCTGCATATGGTGTTATTGTGCACTATGTCTGCTCTAAACCTACGAGTTGCTGTCCGTAACATGAGATATCACTCATCTAATATGCATCTAATATCATACTAAACTCTCTTCTTTACGATGCATGCTGCATGGTCCACGGTCTCACTACTCACTAGGCATGGCATTGTATCCTATCAATTGTCGTCAATGGATATCTATCATTATCGAATAAGATGATGGTTGAATATCGATTGACATTTACAGTGCATCAATCTCGAAAATGATAGAGACTGTGTACCAAGCGCAGTCTAACCAGTCTATTCAATTGGTGGTGGTAGGTTGACGTAAAAAGAGCACATAGTTTGTGGAAAAAGTTTAGTGTCCATTGCAATTGCAGTATCGTAGCAGTTCGTATATCGTCCAGTATTGAGTTTGATCGTCTTTTCATAGTCTATCGATTGGTAGTATTACAGTGGCTGTGGTCTGATATTTATTGAGCTATAGACAAGGGTATCCTAACCATCATATTTACATCCTCTGTTTATTTTTTGTGGAATTACACAGACGTACACATACATTAGTAGTAGTAGTAGTTTATTGATTGATTGGTTAAACGGTTAAGTTATTATATCATAAAGTAGACCTATCAAAGATCAGACTCTAATATATGATGACGAGCACGTCCGATAGTTGCAAAGACGGTGCATCAAAATCAAATAATGATGACGATGTATGTGATGTGAACAATATATTAGAGAATATGAGCACGGTCGATAATAATCTATCAATATGTGCCAACTGCGGTAAAGAAGGTAGTAGTAATAATATGAACGTTTGTGCCAAATGTAAACAAGTGAAGTACTGCAATGCCGTATGTAAAAAGGTTCACAAAAAGAAGCACAAGAAAGATTGTGAGGAACATATCAGACGAGCTGCCGAATTACACGATGAAAAACTATTCAAACAGCCACCACCAGAAGAGGATTGTCCAATATGCTTCCTACGGATACCTTCACATGTTTCGGGATATAAGTACATGGTGTGTTGTGGAAAGAGAATATGCAGTGGGTGCTGCTATGCTCCTCTGTATGATGACCAAGGCAATGAAGTTGAATATGAAAAGTGTCCCTTTTGCAGAACCCCAACGCCTACTTCAGTTGAAGAAATTGCAGAAAGAGAGAAAAAAAGATTGGAAGTCAATGATCCTATTGCAATTGGCAAGTTAGGATGTTACTACAAGAACGGGATGTATGGGTTTCATCAAGATTATGGGAAGGCACTAGAACTATTCCACCGGGCAGCAGAGCTTGGCTATGCTAAAGCTTATTGTAATATCGCTTATTCTTATGATACTGGTAGAGGTGTCGATGTTGACAAGGAAAAGGCCGCACATTATTATGAACTAGCAGCTATGGGAGGAGATGCAATAGCAAGGTCCAACCTAGGTGTATTTGAGGAGAATGCGGGTAATATGAATAGAGCAGTGAAGCATCATATGATTGCTGTTAGGGGTGGATACTCTCATTCATTGAAAATTATCAAAGAGTTATACTCAATAGGATCTGCAACAAAAGAAGTTTATACAAAAGCATTACAAGCTTATCAAGAATACTTGGGAGAGATAAAGAGTCTCCAAAGGGATAAAGCTGCTGCAGCTCATGAGGATTATCGTTACTATGTATAGTTATGAGATTAGAATTATAGGTACTACTGAAGCCGGCCCGCAACGTATTTGGGATTTTGTTGCAATTATTCATATCACTACTCGAAGTTGTTGAGCTCATGTGTTGTTGTTTTCTACCTCTCCCTCCTCTACCACTCCTTCCTCGAGCCGCTCGTCCTCTACCCTGCATTATGGTGTGTTGTGCACTATATCAGCTGTTCTAAACCTACGAGTTGCTGTCCGAACATGAGATCTTATACTCTACATTAAGATACTCAAGAGCTAAAACATCAATGCAACTTGACGATTGACGATGGTATCCTCTCAATAGTCGTCAATAGATATCTATCATATTGAATAAGAGTATTATCGATCGATGTTACAGTTCATAGATCTCGTATATGTTATAATACAGCTCATTGCTACCCGTCTAACAAATACTCATATTAATCAATTAGTGGTGGTCAGGTGACGTGACATAATGAGAGATGATTGGTTGAAAAAGTTACTTTATCTCTAGGTCGATTGCGTTGCAGATATAACAGTTCGTATACCGTCCATCATTGAGTTTGATCATCATCTTCATCGTCTTTTCATAGTCTATCCATTGGTAGTATTACAGCGGCTGTGGTCCGATATTTATTTAGCAATAGACAAGGGTATCCTATCCTACCATCTTTACATTTTTGTAGTCTATTGTGTATTATTAGTAAGGTATTAGTGTATCATACTGATCATCATCGTGTTGATTGGTGGTTCAAACGGTAAATTACTACGTCATAAAGTAGATCTATCAAAGATCAGACTCATACATATATGATGACGAGCACATCCGATAGTTGCAAAGAAGCATCAAAATTAGACGATGTATGTGAGGTGAACGATATGTTACAGAATATGAGCACGGCCGACGATGATGTATCGGTATGTGCCAATTGCGGTAAGAAGGGTAGTGATGTTAACAATATATGCAACAAATGCAAACAAGTGAAGTATTGTAATGCCGCATGTAAAAAGAAACATCGATCAAAACATAAGAAAGATTGTGATAGACGGGTAGCAGAGTTGCATGATGAGAAGCTATTTGCAAAGCCACCGCCAAAGGAAGATTGCCCGATTTGTTTCATACGACTACCAGAGCTAGATACGGGTCGTAAATACAAGACATGTTGCGGGAAGGAGATATGTAGTGGATGCTCGTATGCACCTGTCTACGATAACCAAGGGAATAAAGTTGATGAAAAGAAGTGTGCTTTCTGTAGAACTCCTTGGCCTAAGTCAAGAGATGAGGCCATTGAAAGGGCGAACAAACGTATGGAGAAAGATGATGCCATTGCAATCTACAATATAGGAGTTTTCTATCGAGATGGAAGTAATGGCTTTCCACAAGATTATACAAAGGCATTAGAATTGTGGCATCGTGCAGCAGAACTCGGTAATGCCAAATCTTATTGCAACATTGGTTATGCTCATGACTATGGAGAAGGTGTAGAAGTTGATAAGAAGAAGGCGATACATTACTATGAACAAGCAGCTATGCTGGGACACACAGGGGCGAGGTACAATCTAGGCCTAAATGAAGTAGATGCAGACAATTTCGACAGAGCCATCAAGCATTTCATGATTGCAATTAGAGACGGATATGCTGATTCTTTGGATAAGATCAAACAATTATATACAAAAGGATACGCAACAAAAGATGACTATACAAAAGCATTACAATTATACCAGACATATTTAGGTGAGATTAAGAGTAGACAGAGGGATGAAGCTGCTGCTGCCAACGAAGAGAACCGTTATTATTAATGCCGAATGGTAGTATTATACATAGTAGGCAGAGTAAGATTCAAGTTCCATTCGATGCCTATCTTCTCCTCTCCATTGTTGGATGGATGACACACAGTGGTGTTCGGTGTTAGTGCTCGTCAAACCCAACATTCAATCAATTAGTGGCGGTTAGGTGACGTGACATAATGTAAATTTGTTGTTAAAATAAGTTTAGTTAGATTGAGCAAGAAATAGCAGTTTGTATATCGTCCAGCAGTATTGATTCTGAACTTCGTATCGTCTATAGATTTGGTAGTATTACAGTGTTAGCAAGGGTATCACCTCCTCCTGTCATGATAAAGAAGGCATCTCCACTAACACTACCTTTAACCTTTCTTGGTTCCAAAACTTGGATACTACTATCTCCTTCTTCTGTATCTTTGCTGCCACCATATCTCTTTGATACACTACCAACTAACCAATCATAATTAATTTGTAATGAACATTCCTCTTCTACCTCACGTATAATAACACCCTGTATTGTTGTTTCGCCTAGGTGTCGTTTGCCTCCGGGTAAATCTAATTCTATGGCATGTGAACTGTCAATGTAGCCCATTACCATTATATACTTGACGTTGTTATTAGAAGACTTTGGTAGTTGTTTATCTTGAAGTAGCCATAGTAATGATGTTAAATGATGTCCCATCTTTATCTGTACTGACGACGATTCATTGGTCATCTCAGGTGACAAGCAATCAACCCCGCCATCATTCCTAATCTGCAATAGTATATCTTTCGTTGCCATCTCATTCTTTGACCGAGTCTTACCAGCCGACAGTAATGTATACAATGATACTAACTTTAATGCACATACTAACTAACTTTAATGCACATACAAAGTGTGCATGATCAGCATGTATCTTTCCCTTACTTTGTTTTATTAATGTAGATTTTCGAGCAGATGTAATAGTTGATTGCAATTCATTTATTGAGTTGGATATAATTGCTACAAATCCATTCCGTTGATGTGTTGTTAATAGACATATTGCACAGTTGACTTTAAATGGTGGTATCTTCTTCTTGTTTGTAGAATGTACTTTATCAGTAGTAGTGGTTGTATTGCCAAAGATTTCTATTGCTAATTTTTGCTCACAAAATATGCCATCTTTATGAAATGTTAGTAGATTGGTATTGGTACAACTGTATATTGATGGATTTGATCCCTTCGTATCGGGTAATACTATCAAGTTGTCAAATGGATCGTTATCATCATTGCTACTGTTGGGTGATGTTATATCCAATTGACTTAGTTGATGTGTTATATTCCCATCAATGTCAAATTGTATTTGATCATTTGAGTATCCTCCGATAGTGCTGGTTGCAACTACAGTCTCATTAGTATCATTGACTTTATTCTGTGTTGTACTCTCATATCGTTCACGTAACTTAACAATCTTGGGACATGAACATTGTGGTGCATGGACTTTATACTTGGCAGCTCGACATAATTTGTTATGAAAGATTGATTGAAAGTTTGTTGTTTCAATGTTGATTGGTTTGTGATGATTTGTTTGTTGATTTGGTGCAACATCTCTTGTGTTGCTATGTCTTCCACTACCTCGTCCTGATCTCTGATTCTGTCTCCGCCTGTTACCAGTACCATTTTTGTTTGAAGTATCACTACTCGAAGTATAGTTGATCTCATGTGTTGTTGTTTCCTACCTCCTCTACCATTCCTTCCTCGAGCCGCTCCTCGTCCTCTACCCTGCATTATGATGTTGTTGTGCACTATATCAACTGCTCTAAACCTACGAGTTGCTGTCCCCCGTAACATGAGATATTATACTCTTCATGAGATCAATCAACTCAATCAAGTACATGCACAAACATCAGAAACACAAACATGACCTCTCAATCGTCGTCAATAGATATCTATCATATTGAATAAGAGTATTATCGATCGATGTTACAGTTCATAGATCTCGTATATGGTATAATACAGCTCATTGCTAACCGTCTAACAAATACTCATATTAATCAATTAGTGGTGGTTAGGTGACGTGATATAAATTTTGTAGTGAGTATTGGTGAAAAATTACTTTTCTAGGTCGATTGCATCGCAAATATAGCAGTTCGTATACCGCCCATCATTGAGTTTGATCATCATCTTCATCGTCTTTTCATAGTCTATCCATTGGTAGTATTACAGCGGCTGTGGTCCGATATTTATTTAGCAATAGACAAGGGTATCCTACCATCTTATTATTTTACATCCTTTGTTTCGTAGTTTTCTGGGGTATTGGTACGTATAGGTATATAACCTTAGTGTTATTAGATTTCTTGATTGATTGGTTCAAACAGAGTTATCTCATCATAATAAAGCAGAACTATTGAGTTCATATGGCAGTAATATGAGCAGCACATCCGACAAGATTTGCAAAGAAGGTGCATCACAAACAAAAGTTGATTTGTCAGATGCCATTGGCTACCTCCAACTACTGAACATCAAAGATAACAAAGCAGTAGGAAACGTATGTGCAAATTGTGGTAAGGAAGGTAGTAGTGATAATACGAATACATGCAACAAATGCAAAGAAGTAAAGTATTGCAACGCTGCTTGCAAAAAGAAACATCGATCAAAACATAAGAAGGCCTGTGATAGACGGGTAGCTGAGTTACATGATGAAAAGCTATTCAAACAACCTCCGCCGAAGGAAGATTGTCCAATTTGTTTCTTACGTCTACCTACACTCGTTTCGGGAAGTAGATACAAGACGTGTTGTGGAAAGACTATTTGTAGTGGATGTAGCAATGCGCCTGTGTACGACAATCAAGGTAATAAAGTTGATGAAAAGAAGTGTGCATTCTGCAGGGTTCCTACACCGACTACAGATGAGGAGATAAATGAAATGGAGAAGAAAAGATTTGCAGATAATGATCCAATTGCAATATTCAATATAGGATTAAACTATTCAGAAGGGATGTACGGATACCCATTAGATTATGTAAAGGCATTAGAACTTTGGCATCAGGCAGCAGGACTTGGTTATACTGGGGCATACACAAACATTGGTTATGCATATAATAATGGAGAAGGTGTGGAAATAAATAAGAAGAAGGCTATACATTACTTTGAATTAGCAGCTATGAGAGGAGATGTGACGGCCAGGTACAATCTAGGCATTGAAGGGGAAAAGGCAGACAACTTTGACAGAGCTCTCAAACATCATATGATAGCAGTACGAGATGGACACGAAAACTCTTTAAAGGAGATCCAAAAGATGTACTCATATGGACATGCAACAAAAGATGACTACACAAAAGCATTACAATTATATCAAGAGTACTTGAGCGAGATTAAGAGTGATCAGAGGGAAAAAGCTGCTGCTGCCAAGAAAGAGAATCGTTATTATTAGTTAAAATAGATTATATCAGTAGGAACGCTCATCTAATTTATATCAGGTGGCGGTGACATGACAAAGAAGGCATCTCCACTAACACTCCCTTTAACCTTTCTTGGTTCTAAAACTTGAATACTACCATCTCCTTCTCCTGTATCCTTGCCACCATATCTCTTTGATACATGACCAACTAACCAATCATAATCAATTTGTAATGAACATTCCTCTTCTACCTCACGTATAACACCCTGTATTGTTGCTTCACCTAAGTGTCGTTTACCTCCGGGTAGATCTAATTCTATGGCATGTGGACTATCAATGTATCCCATTACCATTATATACTTGACGTTATTGTTAGAAGACTTTTGTTTATCATCTTGAAGTAGCCATAGTAATGATGTTAAATGATGTCCCATCTTGATTTGTATTGAAGATGATTCATTAATCATCTCGGGTGACAAACAGTCAACTCCTTTATCATTTCTAATCTGCATTAGTACATCTTTCATAACCATTTCATTCTTCGACCGAGTCTTACCAGCTGATAGTAAACTATACAAAGATGATAACTTTATTGCACATATAAAGTGTGCATGATCAGCATGTAGTTTCTCTCCATTACTTTGCTTTACCAATGTTGATTTTCGAGCAGATGTAATAGTAGATTGTAATTCATCAAATGAGTTGGATGTAATTGCTACAAATCCATTCCGTTGATGTGTTGTTAATAGACATATTGCACAGTTGACTTTAAATGGTGGTATCTTCTTGTTGTTTGTTGAATGTACTTTATCAGTAGTAGTAGTGGTTGTACTGCCAAAGATTTCAGTAGACAACTTTTGCTCACATGATATGCCATCTTTTTGAAATTTTAGTAGATTGGTATTGGTACAACTGTATATTGATGGGCTGGTTCCTTTAGTATCAAAAAGTACTATCAAGTTGTCAAATGGATGATTGTTATCATCATTGATGTTGTTAGTTGTTATATCCAATTGACTTAGTTGATGTGTTATATTCCCATCAATATCAAATTGTATCTGATCATAATTTGAGTATCCTCCGATATTGCCACTTGTCTTTGCTACAGTCTCATTATCAGGTTTGACTCTAATCTGTGTACTCTCATAACGTTGACGTAACTTAACAACCTTGGGACATGAACAATGTGGTGCATGGACTTTATACTTGGCAGCACGACATAATTTGTTATGAAATATTGATTGAAAGTTTGTTGTTTCAATGTTGATTGGTTTGTGATGATTTGTTTGTTGATTTGGTGCAACATCTCTTGTGTTGCTATGTCTTCCACTACCTCGTCCTGATCTCTGATTCTGTCTCCGCCTGTTACCAGTACCATTTTTGATTGAGATATCACTACTCGAAGTAGTTGAGCTCATGTGTTGTTGTTTCCTACCTTCTCTCCCTCCTCTACCACTCCCTCGAGCCGCTCCTCGTCCTCTACCCTCCTGCATTATGGTGTTGTGCACTATATCAGCTGCTCTAAACCTACGAGTTGCTGTCCGTAACATGAGATATCATACTCTTCATAAGATCAATCACTAAAAAACATCATCCTGACCAATCGTCGTCGATAGATATCTATCATATTGAATAAGAGTATTATCGATCGATGTTACAGTTCATAGATCTCGTATATGTTATAATACAGCTCATTGCTACCCGTCTAACAAATACTCATATTAATCAATTAGTGGTGGTTAGGTGACGTGACATAATGCGTAGTTGAGTTGAGTAGTTTAGTGTCGATTGCATCGATAGCACTGCGTATACCGCCCGATAGTGAGTCTGATCATCTCTTCATAGGCTATTGATAGGTAGTATTGTAGCGGCTGTGGTTTGATATTTATTGAGCAATAGACACAAGGGTATCCTACCTCGTTACATCTTTGTTTCGTAGTTTTCTGTGGGTATTGGTATTTGGTATTACCTTAGTGTTATTAGACAGTATAATATTCGTGATTGATCGGTTTAAACTGTTAAGTTATCACATCATAAATCATAAATTAGACATATCAAAGATCAGACTCATACATATGATGACAAGCACATCCGATAGTTGCAAAGAAGCATCAAAATTAGACGATGTATGTGAGGTGAACGATAAGTTAAAGAATATGAGTACGGCCGATAAGGAAGATGTATCGATATGTGCAAATTGTGGTAAGGAGGGTAATAGTGATAATATGAATACGTGCAACAAATGCAAACAAGTGAAATACTGCAACGCTGTATGTAAAAAGGTACACAAAAAGAAGCACAAGATAGATTGTGAGGAACATGTTAGACTTGCGACCGAGAAACACAACGAAGAACTTAGAATTGCAGCTGAGCTGCATGACAAAGAACTATTCAAACAACCACCGCCACTATATGGAGATTGTCCAATTTGTTTCCTTTGCCTACCTACACTACAAACGGGGAGTAGATATAAGTTATGTTGTGGAAAAACTATATGCTGTGGGTGTGCTCATGCTCCTGTTTATGATAACCAAGGGAATAAAGTTGCTAAGAAAACGTGTCCTTTCTGTAGAGTTCCACCACCTTCAACAGACGAGGAGTTGAATGATAGACGGGAAAAAAGAATAGAGGCTGAAGACCCTATTGCAATCTACAATCTAGGATGTTTCTATCGGATTGGGAAAAACGGGTATCCACAAGATTATAATAAGGCATTAGAACTATTCCACCGGTCAACTGAAATGGATTATTCTGAAGCTTATACCAGTATTGGAAATGCATATAATAATGGAGAAGGGGTTGAAGTGGACAAAAAGAAGGC
>Ga0214479_100224_pt1 | contig 35919 bp, 26 predicted proteins | sample M1_20Mar14CPVII9_5_FD_165054 | JGI IMG/M metagenome (GOLD analysis project Ga0214479, IMG submission 165054) | Marine eukaryotic communities from Monterey Bay, California, United States - M1_20Mar14CPVII9sort6BwellE14 | ecosystem: Environmental > Aquatic > Marine > Unclassified | place: USA...
AATGTATCTATATCACTAATTAGCGTGAGTAGGGTTTTGTATATATACTGTCTAGTTGATAATAAGAGTAATGATGTGATATCGGAATGTATGTATGGCGCGCCGTGTGATAGCAGGTTAGCGGACTTACTCGTAGCATTTCAGTTTTCGAGAGTGTAAAAAATGACATTCCACTTGTAAGCAAATCAGAGCAAAACCAAACTCATCACTTTTTTATCCGCCACCATGGCACAACTTTAAATAGCGATTACTATTGCAATAAGCTACTTCATATACGTGGTGTAAAGGGGATATAAAAGTTTTTAATTATCTATCGAATAGTGGTATTTGTAAGACTGCAACATTAATATTGAGAAAGGATTTTACAAAAAAGTACACATCCTGTACACTACTTTACAGCCTGTCACAGCAAACCTCGAGCTTAATACGTTGCTCAGCCATCGCCTAACAGAGTGATACAATTATCATATTGTTACATCGTCATCATTTCCTAAGTTAAGTAAAAAGTAAAGATATACTATCGTTGGCCTTGAGTGAACGAGATATAAGTACCACTTGCAACAAAACAATAATACCCTTTGGCGATAACTTGCAAATCAAAACAATATTTACAATAAGTATCAATATGAGCACTACCGACAATAATAGGGATGATATATCACCTGATATATGTGCCAATTGTGGCAAGGGTGAAGAGAGTACTAACACTTTAAAGGCGTGCACGGCATGTAAGATGGTTAAGTATTGCAATAGAGAATGTCAAATTGCTCATCGACCACAGCATAAGAAGGATTGTCGGAGGCGTGCTGCCGAGTTGCATGATGTAGAACTATTCAAGCAGCCACCACCAGCAGAAGATTGTCCAATTTGTTTCTTACGTACGCCAACATTAAACTTGGGATGGCAATACCAATCATGCTGCGGAAAAGTTATATGTTGTGGATGTCTTCATGCTCCTCTGCATATGATGACAAAGGGAATAAAGTTGATAATCGAAAGTGTCCTTTCTGTAGAACTGTATGGCCTACGAAAGAGGGCATGATCAAAAGGTTAAAGAAAAGAGTGGAATTAGATGATGCTGTTGCAATTCACAATTTAGGAGCTTACTATTACTATTCTCGAGGGTTACACGGATTTCCACAAGATTACGAGAAGGCGTTAGAACTATTCCATCGCGCAGCAGAGCTTGGTCATGCCGATGCTTACGGCAGTATTGGCATTGTTTTTGGAAAATGGCAGAGGTGCAGAAGTTGATAAAAAGAAGGCCATACATTACTACGAGCTAGCAGCTATGGGTGGAGATTCACAGGCAAGATACAATCTAGGCTGTATGGAGGCAAATGATGCAGGCAATATTGATAGAGCGCTAAAACACTTCATGATATCAATAAGAAGTGGATATTCTGAGTCGTTGAAGGTTATGAAAGGTTTCTATACAAATGGAGATGTTACAAAAGATGATTATACAGAAGCGCTACAATCATATCAATTGTACCTGGGTGAGATTAAGAGTGACCAGAGGGATGAAGCCGCTGCATTCCATGAGGAGTATCGTTACTACTAAATGCAACCGGATAGCATATATAAGGCGGCTATGTATATGAACATGATATTGATTGACGAATCATTCGAATTATCATGGGAGAAAGAGAGATGATGATTCATAAGCGAGACAAGGTGAAGACTTAATCACCGCGAAGAAGTTTTACCACCTATGGAGACCAACGTAGGGGCGGTTGAAAACTGATGGTATGGAATAGATAGAAGTCTAGGGAGTTTGTCATCTCGGCATAGATGAGTATCGGTATATCATATCAGCCACTTCGTATCAAAATTGTAGGGATGAAACAAAAGTTATAGTCTCTCCCAACAAAAGAGTCAATTGAGCCCCATATTTATATCAACAAACGATAAATCAAAACAAAAACAGACATTGGAAGATGATCAATGGTAAAAAGCCCCTTCCGACAGACATATATCATAACCCCCCATCCGGTCCACATATCACATCGGCATAAAATATCATCAACATATAAACAAAACACTATACTCCGGCAACAAAGATGATACAACAAAGGTTTGCTATTATTCAGTTTTTGATATGTGTTATCAATTATCCGCTGATACCATGCAGAAGCCATTATAGGAGACTGCTGGGGGAATATAGCATTATCAGCTTGACATCTCGATAAGGACTGGTCTTATTGTTTAGCGCGGAATCCAAACCAACGCTAGGAGGACTGTGCTCTAGACCGTTTTCTCTCGACGGGATAACCTTAAAGTTTTGTTCCACAACCGGATGCTTTGAATTCGTCCCAGGAATATAGATTTGGATTAGGTGATTGAGATGTGGGGTATGGGGGGTGGGGGATGGGGGGTATGAAAACAGAAGCCAACAACACAGAAGCCAACAAAAAGAAACCAACAACACAGAAGCCACAACAAAACGATCAAAACAGAAGCCACAATATAATCCAACAACAAAAACAAAAGAATAATGCCCAACAAGTATACTACTATGACTACCGATCGATGATGATGTCTACTATAACTACCGATTGATGATGATGTTGATTATTAACTACCGATTGATGATGATATTGATTATTGTTATTTGATGACCTTTTATGGGGGATGTGTGGAGAGAGATGATATAGACAAATATGAGGGTTAGGCAACCTTGCCCAAACTGTGATCAGCAGTCTGGGTAGGGACGAGCAAAACAATCAAAAGCAATGCAAAGGGTTGCGGCAGGAGTTGTACGTGCTCCAAAGCCATTTGAATATGATAGGATGTGATGATACAGGTAGCTTCCAATGTCGTTCAAGATTGATGCAGTGACTGGTCATATGATATGATATAGTGGAGACTTGAATCCAACGAGCCACACCAAAGAATGAAGCCCGAATAGCCTCGGAGTTCGTCTTGAAAGTATACTGCCGCTAAAGATACTCGTATATACAGCCAGTATGCCAAGAGGAGCTCGTTGGCTATTGCAATACATGATCGGGCACGGTGAATAGTTGAAGAGATGCCCGGATCGAACTGCTTGTATATATGCCAAGGTGGATACTGATCAGATGTATATGTTTCGATATTGTCCAGTCTCCGTGATACAACTTGGCTACCACGCTTGACTCTGCGTCGTTGTTGTGGATTTGATTTGAAGAGTATATCAAACACGGTCCGACCTTGGGAGTATGGGCCAAACTCCTTCCAATACCAATAAGGCACAAGAAGTATACCAAAGAGAGGCGATTGGATGTGATATAGACAGCCTCCAACGTCGTTCGTGAGTGATATAGTAATCGAACGGGCAAGGACATATGATATGATAGCGAAGACTTGAATCCGACGAGCCATGCCAAAGATAGAAGTCTGGATGGAATGTATACAGCCTCGGACTGCCTGGGAGATTGACTCAATAACCAAGAGGGCAATGGTATACGATATGGCACAGAAGACATATGTTCGACGAGCCAAGCCCAAGATAGGAGCCCGAATGAAGTATAGACAGCATCCAATAGTCGTGGAGACAGTTGCTGCGACCGAATGGACAAAGGTATATAATATGACAACCAAGACATTAGTCCGACGAGCCATGCCAAAGATAAATGCTTGGATATGGTATAGACAGTCTCGGGTGGCCTTAATGAAGGGTAGTACAACAGCCGAATGGATAAAGGCATAAGACTTGACAATCGATACTCGAATCAGATGAATCATGTCGACCAATGCATCTCGGGTAGTGTGTAGACAGACTCCAACGTCCTTGGAGATTGATACAGCAACTGATCGGACGAGGACATATGAAATGATAGCTGAGACCTGAACTAAACGAGCCAAGTCGAATGGCAATCGTATCAGCTTGAGAAGAGATGCTTGACCCGTGTCGAGGAGGCATTGATAGATGGTAATGAAAGTTGATGCCACTTTGCATTGTTTGGGTCCTTGTTTGGGGTTCGAGTTAAACATGATATCAAAGACACTTCTTCCGTATGAGCTTGGTCCATACACATGGGATATCCAACGAGGTATATTCAACAATGAGTCAATCTGCAAAAGTAGGATTCGAATTAGATTGGTAGTAGTGTTCACACCACTTCTCAAGAAGGAGATGATCGTTTGAAACGAATCAGCAGTAGATCGAGTTGTAAGGAAGGAGGCACATCCAAGGGTCGTTGATTTGAGGCAGCTGATGATACCAACGAGCAAAGCCCAACAATGAACAGCTACCAACCGAACGATAATGAGTGCAATGAAGACGGCGGCAGTACTTGTAAAGAAGTAGGCACTTGAGACGATAGAGGCATCGAGGGTATCGTGTCCAACGGCTGGGAGTAGTTCTATCGAATCATGTAGATCAAGTTCACTCACTACTGATATGTCATAAGAAGCATCATCCTTAACAAACGAGAGGTTCGTTCCATCACCAAGACAAGGGACCGTATGGGTGAAGTATTGATCAGACACAAGAAGAGTCGTCAACGACCGCTCGATATGGGTGTTACTTGAATTGGTAATCAATGGTGTCGTGTCGTTTGTCATGTTAAAGGTAGTAGAGACTTGGAGGATAATCTTCTCCTCATCATCGAATGTCAATAAGGAAGACTCAGCCGAATGATCAAGCATGAGAGAGACTGATTCATTCTTCATTGGTACTTCTTCACTCTCGATGATAGTTTCAATCGTTAAGAACTCTTCTTCAATCAAGGACTCCTCTTCAATTGAAGTGGCAACGTTGATAGACTCGTCATGATCATGAATGGGGGTGACACTCTCCTGATCCTGATCAACACCAAGAAGCAACTTCATCGAGTCGAAGGTGTTTTCATAACCTCGTCGGCAAAAAGATATCTCGTTCAGGTGTTTGTGTTTGGCACTGCAAACATCGAATGATGTAAGTGTAATCTCTTCATTCATACACATCGGAAGGCACGTTTTACGAAGAGATAGACTCCTACCCTTGAGGCAATGATGATAGTTCATGGAAGCGGAAGCAGGAGACGATTTGAGAGCTGATTGACACATCTGAACTCTTGGCAAAGATTGAGACATGTCGTTGCAAAGTAACTTGCATTCTCCAGGAGATGTTGCCGAAGATGATCCGGCAAGGAAGGCAAGGAACATGCCAATAATAATGGATTTGAGATGGATATTCATTTAGCAAATGATGGGAAGCGTATAGCTTGGGGATGTAATTGGTAATTGATATTAACAACTGGGTACTTCTTGAAGTCAATAGATGAAATCAAAAAGTGAGACGATTTGAGATTAGTACAATATGTTCAAACGGATAAACAGTATAGAACAACAGGGAAACAGTAACAAAACATTAGATATTATGTCGATTTCAAATTATCGTACCAACTGTCATATTATTATAGCAACGGTTATTCAAATTTAAATTTGTTACCCATTTACACGGTCAATAATGAGTAAGAGAGTATATAATATATCATAAATCTATCATTTGGCATGAGTTTAGCCCTGTTTAGTTTTAGTAATGAATAGTAATAGTAATGCGACTCGACAGTCAGAGAAGGCATAGTGACTCCCCCCGTGGGACTAAGATCTATGGAATCATATCTCAAAATGGGGCAACATCTACCTCAATACAAGTGGCAAGAGGTGATACTCGAATCTATTACAGGCAATCACAAGAGCTTAATAAAAGTGACACATGATGTGAGCAAAATATATAATCTAAAAACAGAGGTATCTTTGCCCATTTGCATACATACGCTTGTCCGCTAGTTAGATAGACGTGCAATCATCAATACCATTGTTAAATATATGGAAGAGAAAGGTGTTTGTATCTATCACAGCAGGAACTATAATAGTTTGCAGTGGCGTACCATTCTTCTTCTCTATAATACCATAATTACTCTAAAATTTGAGAAGAGGATACTCGGACTCGGACGAGAGTGATATGCAATTAGATTAGGTACCCATGTGATTGAACTTTATGTTTAAGCTTATGAGTACTTCCGATTGACTGATAACATAGATGCTCTGGTCATCATTATCATATCTCAGCTAATACTTCAAAAGGTATCTTCAAAAGAACACAAACTTAAGCACCCGGTATCTCGTTGCATCACAACAATGAATGCTCACATGATTGTGAAGTCATAGATTTAGAATTGATACTACTACTTGTAATATCAGATGATGTAAGTCTACTTGTGTCCCATCTCTTCTCTACCAACAAAGGCCTTTGTACATATCTTGTGATCAATTATCATCACCGTCTTCTTTGCTACTTTACTCATACTGTCACTTCACACACTATCATACATATAATATATACAGTTAGCTTATCATACATCATTCTTTCTATACTATCACATCCTAGCCTCTACTCGTTTTCTATCTCTCTTGACGCATCTCTTCTTTACAAAGCTAACTCTATTGAATAGACGTCTCGATAATACAGACATAGATGGCCATGAGCTACTTTTATCATGAATTGTACTCTTATTCAAATCGTTGGCTAGCGAATTTGCAAATGATAGTAATACCTCATCGTTCATATCATCATCGAATTGATATACCTTTACTTGACCTATGTCGTCGATTTGGTTGTCGTCATCGTCGTTGTTGTTGTGGTATGTTGGTAGAATTGCTAATCTGCCAATCATGTCAGTCTTTGCTGTCGTCATCATCTCATCTCATATTATCATACCATGCGATCGATTCTAATTAGCCATACAAGTATTGCCTATCGATTCTATGCTCAACAGATAATATTCTGTCGCTCCTCCACGCTTCGGCCAAAATGTTGAGGCAGTAGTGAGAGCCCGAAAATGAGAGTATTTCGTGGTATCAAGATTAGAAAATTAGTCTTCTCTGCATGAACTGCCTCTCATACCACTCATAATCAACAACAACACCATGGTACGTCGTCTACTCTCTTCAATAGCAATAGCAGCCGCCACTCTATCGGTGGTAGGATCTGCTGCCGTTACAACTGAGAATGCGGTGGAATCTTCAAAAGTTCACCCAATAAAGAAAGATGAGCATAAAAAAGCACAAGCTATCGTCGATGATATCGATACGTCCTCGACCAAAGCTGAATCTATAACAAAGAAGACAAACATGGAATCAGAATCAACAGTCGATGATGATACTGCTACTACTGTATCAACAACAGAGTCGCCATGGACCATCTTTGAAGTCCCCAGTTGGTTATTGAAAACAAAAAACTTTTACAAAATTGATAAATCGAGCAGCGATGATGGCAAATGGTCAACAATAGCAAATGCACAAGTATGTAAGTTTGGTACATCATCAATTCATGTTACATTATCTAAATATAAAGAGAAGAATCGTAGTTTAATGATCAATTATAGAAGTGATGTATTTGATGATACTACCTCAACCTCGGGAGATTATTGGTATCTTACTATAAACGATGGTGACGATACTACTAAAGTGGCAGTATCAGTTGGTAAACGTCATAGTTACAAATTACAAAAGATTACAGTGAATGGTGAAAAGGTATCATTATTAACCTTCCGTGGTGTTGTTGGTGATGGAGGAGGTATAAGTTCATCGACTAAAAGTTTATTAAGAGAGGGATTAATGGCGGCTAGTGATATGAATATCTTCTCAACACTGCCCGGGGATGCTAAGATGGGTGATATATATGATAAGTTTGTGAATGATTTGATACGCGAGGATACTAGTGGTATGGGTGGTGGAGGTGGAGGATCGACAAGGAATACCACTGATAAGAAGGTCTGTGAAGAAAGTTTCGAATCCAATGAGCAAAGGTATGCAAGAGGTTAAGTAGTATCAAATAGACATATGATATGTAATAGAGACAGTAAATGATAGGTATATCTATAGACATATGATATGTATACTTTGCTTAAGATAGATAGATGTCAGTTGTACACATATTATAATAGGCATACCCACTTAAATCCAATATCCTCAAGACTCTTAATTTGCTCGGGCGAAAGCTTATTCTTCTTGTATGCAGTGCGCTGAGTACTCACCCACTTTCCCAATTGTGGATTGGCTTTGTATCTTTGAGGAACTCGGCAATCTCCCTTCACTTGTCTGTATTCCTTGAGCTGTTTGAACCTTTCATCCCAACCCACAATTTCGAGCTTCTTTAGTTCCCATACAAATCCAATACCCTCAAGACTGTTAATCTGCTCAGGCAAAAGCTTACCCTTCTTGTATGCTTTGCGCTGAGTTCTCACCCAATCTCCTAATTGTGTATTAGCTTTGTAATTCTTTGTAGGAACTCGGCAGTGTCCATTTTGATCTCTATATTCCACAAGCTGCTGAAATCTTTCATCCCAACTCACACTGCTCCTCTTCTTTTTTGCCTCATCATTACCTTTCAACTTCTCTGGGCCAATTTTTTTACCAGGCATTTTCATATCCCCTTCTCTTCTACTGCCACAGCCATCCACGACTTTCTTTGGTTTCTTCTTCATCTCATTACCAACATTCACACTATCTCTTTTCTTCTTCTTTCCCCCCTTATCCTTGTTGCTTTTCAACTTCACGGGGCTATCTTCTTCTGTCTTTTTTCTAAAGTATTCTTTGCTTATTGCCCTGTATAAAGCCCTCTTAGTAAATGTTAGTTGTTGATACCTTGCCATGGCTTCTTGTTGAAAACTCTCTAGACTTTTAGATTCAGTGCTTATTGTCGTCTTCCTATACCGCCTTTTATGTTTAAAGATTGGCTTTGGACTACTTTTCTCATCACAATTGTTTACTATAACTAACCAATGGTATAGAAACTCATCAACTGTATTAAATACTTTATTATTGAGCCGGTGTTCTTCACTAAGTTGAAACTTGAAAACTTCCCAACTATCATAATAAGACTTTCTATTACTACTATTATTGACATTCGTGTCGTTGACATTGCGGTGTTCATCGTGTCGTTTGAAGTACTCTTTGCTAACCGCCGTGTATATTGCTATTTGGGTAAATGTTAGTTCTTTATACCTTGTCATGGCTTCTTGTCGAATGCTCTCTAGATTTTTAGGAGGTTTAGTTTCTGTCATCTTATTGTCAAAGATTGGCTTTAACTTGCTATTCTCGTTGCATCCATTTAATACAACTAACCAATGGTGTAGAAATTCTTCTATACTAAACTTATCTACTTCATTAAGACGGTGTTCCTCGCTAACTTGAAACTGAAAAACCTCCCAAGCGTCAGCCGTAGATGATGAAGTAGCAGTGGCGAAAGCACTGGTGCTGCCCAAGGCAGATTCGCCTGCTTTAACAAGAACCTTATGTGCAGTGGGCATGATTATTAAATGATAAAGCTGATATATAATTGATGTAATTGTATGTCCTTGGTATATTTGTCCAAACCTTGGGTGGTATCCTAAATTGTATTGCAGTAAAACCTTTATCAGTCAATTGCTACTCTATTTCTTCGTTGTATAGTAACTACAATGTCAACAACTGAATATCTGAAACCGCCGGCCTGCTATTGCAATAGTGATTATCAACTTAAAATAACTTGGCTCCTGAATTAAAAGGATACTGTATCTTTTTTATTCAAAAAGTATGACAATTTGCATTGCTGAGATTGAGAACGGATATTGGGTAGTAGCATGTTGAAAGATTTATTAGTAAATCATTCAGGCGAAGTTTGTCCAAAACAGGTGAATGATTTGATACGTGAGGATACTAGTAGTGGTGGTAATGGAAGGAGGATCGACTAAGAATACCACTACTGATAAGAAGACAAGATTAGAATCTATGAGTATGAGTAAAGGTTGGTACTTATCAGACATATGATATGTATCTTTGCTTAAGGAATAGATACATGCCAATTGTGCACATATTAAGTTATGTATCTAACTCTATTGTAACTCCCATTCGAATCCAATACCCCCCTTCGCTCTTCACCTCTTAATAGCCGATCCCCTGCAGCGAAAAGTTAATCGTTGTAGTATTCAAGAGTGTGCCAAATTGATGGATGGGCTCTTATAACTCCTCTCATCTTTTCTCTTTCCTTCCGCATTTGTTTCACTTCCTTCTTCTCAAATGATATGTGCCAATCAGGTTTCTTTTGTTTCCTCCTCTTCTTCTTCTTTTTGGGTTGCTCTTTCTCCTCTGACCTCTTCCTCCCTTTCGACTTACTCCTCTCACCCTTGACTTTTAAATGATGATCTTCTTCCATATCTCTTTCAGTCTTCTCTTCTGACTTTAAGGCAGGTGCCGAGGCTTGTCGGGGATAACAACCCCGGCGATCACTTGCTATGATATTATCACTAGATGCCCAATCTTGTTTTCCTTTCTTCTTCCTTTTTTCTCCTGTATAAAGGATATTGTAACCAGGGATGCCATTCTTTTCGTTAGGGCCGAGTATAGTAGCCTTCTGGTGGTCATTATTATGCCAAACAAGGACACGCTGACCAACAGCAAACTGAACACTCGTGAGCTTCTTCTCAGAGGACGGAGGAGTTGGAGGCCTAACCTTTTGGTTATTAGTGATATTATTGAGATATCGCTCGACTTCAACCATACTCCTGAACTTCTCCCCTTTTGGACTGATATATTGATAAGGAGAAAGGTCTCGAACCCTATATTTTGTAAACCACCCAGGTCCCAATTGGGGAGCAGGAGAAAGCATGGGAGGAAGACCGACATCTTCTTCTGTAGTATCTGTTTCGACGACCTCTTCTGACTTCATAGTAGCATCGGTACTAGAAACTACTGCCTTTGTTTTCCTATCATCATCTTCTTCGTTATCTGTTTCAATCTCTTCTTTCTTAACTGCTGCCCAATCACTACTCGGTACGGGAGATGGCTTGCTATCTTCTTCTTCATTATCAGTTTCAATCTCTTCTGACTTAATAACAGCAGTGCTGCTAGAAACAACCGCCTCTGGATTCCTATCATCTTCCTCTTCGTTATCTGTTTCAACCTCTTCTGACTTTATTGCAATACCACAGCTTGTTACTGCTAACGGCATACTGTTATTATCTTCTTCATCTGTATCAATCTCTTCTTTCTTAACTGCCAAATCAACATGGTTACTAGTTACAGTCGATGGCGTATTGTCTGTTTCAATACGGGATTTTCTATTACTACTGCTGCCATTGATATTGATGTTTGTGTATAAGGCATGCAAACGAATGCTACTAGCAGGTACGATATCATTATATCCAGCCACCTTCCACTTAATCTTCACATCAACATTATCATTTTTAGTAGTATTCAGATACTCCTGTGGGTTATCATCATCACAGCCAAGTAGGATTGCTTCATGCTCGGTTTTGCCCTGTGTTACAACGATGGGATATCCCCAAGTCCTTCCTACTTTAATCTTCTTGTATTGATCCTCCATCGTAAACTGATGTGTATATATATGTATTATAATTTTTTTCGTGTACTATTTTGTGCTGTTCTCAATAATTACTATCAATCGATTGCTATCACTGGACGGTGAGATGATGCACTTCTTTCGTCGTTAGGTAGTAATATCTACTGCATTAATACCCGTTATACCCGATGTTATAGTACTTTCACTTATCCCCTCGTGTAGCATTGAAAGATATTGAAAGATATTTCAAAAGGATACCCTTATATCATAAGAACTTCACTCGCTCGAGCAGTACGATATTAGCAACTACAATTAAACAGAATAAGTTGAATGTTTTATAGGCGTGCGGCGTGTATTAGGGTGTATTTAAGGACGATATATAAAATCACTCTCTTTTCTCTTTCTTTCCTGTATGTAATTGCTACTTTACTCATAGGTAGGTACGGGTTCAATTCAGATGAAACTCTTCCTAGGAACTCACCTAATACTCTGCTACGACATGAGATTCGCAAATACAAAGGGATGAGTGATTGCTGTATATGGCGTTTATTAGGAGGGCTTGATCGTAGAGTGTCTTATTTTGGTAGCTAAATTTATCCAACCCCTTCGCAATACGACAGCTAAAAACTACTAGAAGTAAAACAACAACAACAAATAGCCCTTCTGTCTCAAAACAATGGTGGCTCTATTAATACAATAACGGCGGTAGTATTACCCTAAATAGAATAATAATTAATATATCAATAATTGACGTTGGCGGTACAACTATACAATACACAAGAGGATACCCAACACAAAATAAAGATGACCTCCTTCTTTTTCTTACTCATCATCATCTCTCTTATAATAAACAACAATATAATACCAACATGCCAAGCACTAACACAAGAAGAAGAACGTGAATTGGCAGGACCATCAATAGAAATGTATTGCGGTACCTCCTGGCCAAATGCCGCTAACGTCTGCGTACAAGGTTGTCCCGAAGGTACCAACGATGAATGTTCAAATTTAGGTAATGACTATGAATGTCATTTCTTTACTGGTTGTTCTGCCAAAGTTGATCCAATCGAAGACACAACAGAAGATATAGAAGAAGATAATAATTCCAATTCAGCAACATCGAATAATCGATGTGGTAAAACCTGGCTCCATGCAATGTTAAGTTGTACACAAGAATGTCCCCTCGGTAATGAATGCACAATAGGTGGAGAACGATGCTTCGCGGCAACCAACTGTGACAAACCACTCGTAGAATTAATGGCAGATATATTAACTACGATGCGTGGTCCTGATCAATTAATGGAACCTGCCGATACTGCTATTTTAGAATCAACAATTAATGATATTATGCAAGAGGTTGCTGGTGAGGATGGTGTTTCATTACGTGAAACTGTCGTGGGTGATCAACAACTCGTATCTTCACGTAAATTACAACAACGATATGATCATCGTGTATTAATGGGTCATGATAGTTATCTTGGATTAGATTTAAAAGTTGGTAATATTACACAACGAATGCTACCCTCTGGCTCTTCAGCAATTGATGTTAGTATGGTAGTCACTGGTGATTATCGTCCCCCGCCCTACTTGGATTTAGATGTTATTGCCGAAGATTCAATTAATCGTCAAGGTGCAAAAGTTGTTAGTACATTACGGGAAAGGGGTGAACGTGCTGGACGTGAATTCTTTTCAAGAGTGGAAGGGATTGAGGCTGTACGTAAGACGGAATTAACTAAAAGGCCATCTAAAAGTCCTATTAGGACACCGACGGCTAGTCCAATGGGTGAACCTACTAGTGTACCCAGTTCTATGCCGACTGATAGTCCTACATGTAAGTTTATATTGTTATTGTGGGATTGTTGAGAGGTGGTGAGGCTGGGTGGGATTTTGTTTTTGGGGGATGGGGATTGAGGGGGATTTTGTTTAGGGATTTGTTTATTGGGTGGAGGGTTGTTGAGAGAGAAGTTTGAGGGATTATTTGGGATTTATTGTTTCGTATGGGGATTGGGATTGTTTGTTAAATTATTTTGGGGGAAATTGTTGGGTTTTATTTGTTTTGTTTGTATTGTGGGGATTGATTGCATTAATATTATCATCACTTCTCACTCATCCTTCTCCACCTTCCCGCATCCATCCCTCCACCCCATATTAAAACTCCACCACAGCCGTACCATCCACTGAACCCTCAAGACAACTCGAGAATGTAATAATGACAGGATCACGTGCAGATTTACAACTTGGTGCCGAGTCTACATCGTCCTATGGATATATATTTAATATCCGTACCAAGCCAGATGCACCCGTAATTGCCATGACAGGATTTGATTTCTATACCGAAACAACCGATATGGTTAATTATGAGGTGTGGTCACGTTTGGGTAGTTTTAAGGAATACAAGGGAACGTATGACGGGTGGGATTTAATCGCATTTGGAAGTGTGAAAGGACGTGGCATTGGACGATATACTGCCATTCCCGAAGAAACATTTACACCCGTGAGTATTCCGGGTGGTGGCGAATCAAGAGCATTTTACTTAACATTGGATACTATTAACTTGGTATACAAGTATGGTACCAAGGGTGAACCCTCGGATACGAAGTATCATCATGATTCACCTGATATTGAAATTTGGGAAGGCGAGGGTGTTTTGTTTTATCCCTTCCCAGATCCCTCCGAGGCATACTTTTATCGAGCACCTCGTCAATATTTGGGTGCTATTTATTATGATCGTTTGTGGTGTAAACCATATAGTTTGTATGGTGATCTAGACAAGTTGGATGAAATGAAATGTCCTCGAGTACCCACCCAGAGCCCAACGTTGACGCCACCTACAATGGCACCCATTACTGAACTACCAACAGTAAGCCCAGTTGAATCAACTCCCGAGCCCACGGATAATCCCACTGTTACTCCGGGCACGCCAACGCATGCCCCATACATTGTAAGTAGATGTTGTTTTGATCACATGATGTGAGCAGATTTAAAGTCTATGATTAATTATGATTAATATTTGCACCCTAATCAATCCCCCCTCACACATAATACAGGGACAAACACCCGAGCCAATCAACCCCACTGAAGATCCAACATTATCCCCGACGGTATCATCGAGACCAACTCCAGTACCAACCACTGCAGGTCCAACGATATCTCCTGTCGTGCCCATGCGGGCCAATATCGTTACAACTCTACGGAATGTCCCGCAACGTAATATGACACCAAGGGAACTTGAAAAGTATATTGATATCCTAACCACATTCTTAAGGAGACATACGGATAGTTCCATGGTCTTGGCCGGCATTGATTATTGGCACCAAGAGCTTGCATTAGTGGATGCCAAGGAGGGGACTGTCGTTGAGGTTGCCAAGGAGGGGATGAAAACACGAGGTGCCAATACTAGATACTTGGCCGAAGAAGAAGGCGAAGGAGTGGAGGGTCATGAAGAAGAAGAGATTAAGGGTTTGTGGAGGGAGGAAGATTTACCCACGGGATGGGTGAAGAAACCGGAGGTTATTCCCCAAGTAGATGCTATGGAGATTACTCTCATCCTACTCGTCTCATTTGCCAACCTTCCCGAGGAGGTACTGGGAAGTTTAGCCAATGTGGCGATTGAGGAGAATGAACAAGAGCTGCTTGATTTACTAAAGGAACAGCGTGCTTTTTACACGTTCTTCAAACGAGTCGATGGTGTATCAAGTATTTCAATTGACAAGGTAACACCCCCGCCGACTCCCGATCCTACCACGGCTGCACATTATGAAGCAATCCTAGCCGCACAGGAGGCTCAAATCCTCGAAGAAGAAAGTGTGGAGGAGTCCGGTATGGGATTTGCCGTCTTTATTGGACTAGGGATTGGTTTCCTTTGGTGCTGCCTCACTGCCATATCTGTTGCATATCTCATGTCGGCAAGAGGTGAAATGGAAGAACAGCGCGATATGGAGAATTTACTCAAAGCCGAAAAGGCTGATCCATTGAAGGACAACCCCGAGGGTAGTACCGATTCAGATGATGTGAATGATGAGAATGATAATAATACCAAGAACAGGAGGAGTTTACGGCGAGGCAGCACAGTGCCAATGGGTGATTCAGATGACAAAGATTTGTACATTAAACGAGTCGATAGTGACGAGACAGATGACCCGTTTGATCAGACCAAGAATACAAGGCTTGCACCCAAGACGAGAGTAGAACTCTCCAAGTCTCAAATGGGCAACAAGTCTAGTATTAGACGATCATCCGAGACGTCTGGCAAGTCCGATCCGCTGGAGGAGATTGATGAAGAGAAGGAAATGTCAAAGATTGCATCATCTTACAATCCAACTAGTACAAGACGTCAATCAAGGAAGGATCAAGGTGCAAAAGCAACGGCTCGATCTGCGGTTGTTACAGGAGTTGCTGTAGCTGATGCCGATGATAATCAAGAAGCCACTCGTCGTCATTCGACTGGTGATGCTGCAAGAAGGTCCGAGCAACGAGCAAGAGCCAAATCAATGATTCAACAGAGTGGAGATGGTGGCCACCGTCGTTCTGGCACCCATCGTGGTTCTGCTGTTGGTAGGGCTAGTATGCGGACCTCCACTATCAGAGCTTCTACATCCTCTGCCGAATCACCACGAACTCCTCCTCGAGCTGCTCATCGAGCCTCTGTTCGTGGTTCAGGAAACAGAGGTTCCGCTAATAGAGCAAGTGTAAGAGCATCTGGTACCTCAACCACAAGGAGGGAGAGTGATACCATGAGAGATTCTGCTAATCTGGGAGCTAGTGACAACAAGGCTAGTATTGGATATAGACCCAAGTCCTCTTCAAGAACACGCCCTACCAGTAGAGAAGAAGGAGGAGACTTGAGAAATTCAGACTCAAATGTAAGAAGAAAAGATAGGCGTAGTTCGTCAAAACAGCGTGTTAGTCAATCGATGATTGGTTGATGAATGAATAGGAACGCTGTTTTGTGTATAGTTAGATATAAGTGTAGTAGTAGTTTATATCGTGAACTTAGAATAACTCTCTTTACATTTAAACATCTCTAGGATAGCATTATCCCTCCTCATTCCGAAGAACAACTATCTCACCCCCACTAAAACAAAGCCTCAAACTAAACACACACTCTACACCCGACCCTAACTTTCTACACTCACGCTCTTCCCCTCCATCTAACACACTTAATCTTCTTTTTCACTACTTCTTCGACTTCCACCATCCTCGGATCCCTCAACAGTAGACATGGTACGAATCCCTGCCACTGCAGCTAAGATCTCGTCCTTGTTCAATTGAATTAACGACTCCTTTAATGTAGTAGTAGATGCCCGCCTGTACATTTCCTTCCTCACACTTGATTTGACGCTCCCAAGTAGATTAGCCTGAGATTCACGTAATCCCGAACTACCAATATAACTATTACGACTCCACTTATCAAACTTGGATGCACCAAGCGCATCACGACGAAGCTGACGAGGTGGCATGAGATCCTGTCGTTCCTTAATAGCCGAGGAATAACCAAAGACTGTAAAGTCCATCTTGTACATTTCATAACATAAATCCATTGTCTCCTGATCATAAAAGTCATACCACTTTAATCCAGTCTTTCTAGAGTTGGTATGTGGCATACCCAATAGCGCATCACGTACAATATCTGGTAAATCACTCACACTATTGTCCATTTTCGCAGCCTCCTGGGCACCCTCCTTCGTTTTTAACAACTTTAATTCCTCTTGTTTGACAATACTTTGTACCAATTGCTTACCATTGAAATGTGTATATTCAAACATTGGCAAATAATGACATGGCGTATACCAATCTTCCTTCTCACCACGTTCAAGATAATGTCGCATCCCCTTCTTCCAACGACGCATAAATGCTGGAAAGCTCTCACCTTCTCCAAAACGATTATATCCATAAATACTCACCATTCGACTATATGGATTCCTCACAATTGCCAAACTACACATATTATCCATCTGCTCAAGAGTTACATATCCATACCCAAGTAACTTCGGCGCAGTCAAATGCATAATATATCCATGTTTATTAGTACCCGTACACCAATCTAATGCCTCACATACACGAAATATACCATAATGGACAAACCACAAATACCACCGATGGACAGGTGTGATACGTCCAATAACTGGTGCGGTACATATAATAGTTGTAAAGAATGATACAAATATTGAAATGATTGCCAACCAACCATTCAAAGTAATACCAAACAATGATATTGGTAGTAATTCCACATTCATACATTGCAATATCAAACTAAATACTAATAACAATCCACAAACTACATTCTCTTTAGTCTTTATTGGAAAATTTGCTTTTTCCAATTGACCATATCGCATGAAGAAGTATTTCATTGCATTGGATTTAATGAAGCCACGACTTTGGATAACTTTTTGGGGTACATTAAAATGTTGCATTAAGGATGTTCCACCACATCGGGGGACATGTACGAAGAATAAATGTTGAGAGAGTGGTATTTCATTGTCGGGTGTTGATTTTATTAACCAAGGCATTGTTAATTGATATTTAAAGATAGAAGAGTCAAAAAGGTAGTACGCTGCCTTGGTTTACTGAAGGACAGAAGAAGACTGTGTGTTAAAATTAGTCTCGAGAGATGATATGAGAAAATACGCTGCCTTTGACTGCACAATATTATAAGCCTGCTACTAGAGACAATATCCACAAGCCACAAATGGATATATCCGCGTATGTAGAGATTGAACGGCAGCAAGAGCAATAGCAAATAGCAATAGCAATGCACGCAATTTGTCGAAATTTTTAGTCAAAAAGATATGGTATCCTTAAATGCGCTATGTAGTACTATTGATTGAAGTAGTTGTTCTGTTGTGGCATCAAACCATAGTGGAACCATTGAGTCAGTAGATAGACATAGTTGTTATTAATACGACGAAATAGAGTAGTGCATCATCTTGCCGTCCAGCGATAACAATCCAATTTATAAAGTTTTACTGCAATACACAATTATTTATATAATTACATCAGAATATATCGCTTAATAATCATGCCTACTGCACATAAGGTTCTCGTCAAAGCGGGTGAATCTGCCCTGGGCCGTACTAGTGCTGCCGCCACTGCCACTGCTGTGGTGTCCACTTCTGCAAGTGACGGTAGATGGAGTGAATATGAGCATGAGTTATTCCTCCAAGGATTAGAACAACATGGTAAGAAGTGGGAGAAGATCGCAGCTGTAGTTGAGACGAGGACAGAAAGGCAGATAAAAAGTCATGCTCAGAAGTATTTTGCTAAATTGGAGAGATTGCAAACTAAAGAGATGGATGAATTGATGACGTTTGGTGTGGGTTGGGATGAAAGATTTCAGCAGCTCGTGGAATTTAAAGAGCAAAATGGACACTGCCGAGTTCCAAAGAAGTACGAAGCCAATACACAATTGGGAAATTGGGTGGATAATCAGCGCACTGCATACAAGAAGAATAAGCTTTTGCCTGAGCAAATTAAGAGTCTCGAGGGTATTGGGTTTGTATGGTTATTAAAGAAGCTCGAAATTGTGGGTTGGGATGAAAGGTTCAAACAGCTCAAGGAATACAAAGAGCAAAATGGACACTGTCGAGTTCCAAAGAGATATAAAGCCAATACACAGTTAGGATCATGGGTACGGACACAACGTCACCTATGTAAGAAGAACAAGCTTCTACCTGAGCAAAAAGATCGTCTTGAGGGTATTGGATTCGAATGGGAACTACGGAAGCATTTAGGATGGGATGAAAGATTTCAGCAGCTCGTGGAATATAAAGAACAAAACGGACACTGTCGAGTTCCTCAGGAATACAAAGTTAATCCGCAGTTAGGTGTATGGGTGAAGGATCAGCGCTATCTTTACAAGAAGAAGAATAAGCTTTTGCCTGAGCAAATTAAGAGTCTTGAGGGTATTGGATTTGCATGGGTATTAAAGAAGCATGAAATTGTGGGTTTGGATGAAAGGTTCAAACAGCTCAAGGAATACAAAGAGAAGAATGGACATTGTCTAGTTCCTCAGGAATACAAAGTTAATCCGCAGTTAGGTGTATGGGTGAAGAATCAGCGGTTGGCGTATAGGAAGCAAAGTGGGAGAAAGATTACAGAAGAGCAGATTAGGAGTCTTGAGGGTATTGGATTTGTATGGAAACCACCTCGAGGGGGATACAGATCATAATAGTTACAATAGAGTTAGATACATAATCTAATCTGTACAATTGACATATATCTATTCCTTAAGCAAAGTATACATAATCATATGTCTATTCTTTATTTAGTCAATTCTCTTGCTCATCGGATTTTAAGTCTAAACTTTCTTCACAGACGTTACCTTCTCAGTGGTATTCCTTGTCGATCCTCCACCTCCACCACCCATACCGCTAGTATCCTCACGTATCAAATCATTGACAAACTTATCATACATATCGCCCATCTTACCATCCCCGGGCAGTGTCGAAAAGATGTTCATATCACTAGCCGCCTTTAATCCATCTCTTAATAAACTTTTCGTCGATGAACTTATACCACCGCCATCACCAACAACACCACGGAAGGTTAATAATGATACCTTTTCACCATTTACTATAATGTTTTGTAATTTGTAACTATGACGTTTACCCACTGATACTGCCACTTTCGTTTCAACATCTCCATCGACTATCGTTAGATACCAATAATCACCCGAGGTTGAGGTAGTATCATCAAACACATCACTTCGATAGTTGATCATTAAACTACTACGATTCTCCTCCTTTTTTGATAATGTAGCATGGATTGATGACGTACCCAACTTACTACATACTTGAGCATTTGCTATTGTTGACCAATTGCCATCATCGCTGCTAAATTTATCAATTTTGTAAAAGTCTTTTGTTTTCATTAAAAAACTGGGGACGTCAAAAGTGGTCCATGGCGACTCTGCTGTTGATGCAGTAATGGCGGTATCATCGTCGACTTTTGATTCTAATTCTACATTGTTTAGCTTCTTCTTCTCTGCTTTAGGAGTGCTTCCACTTTGGTCGATATCGTCGACAGCTTGTACTTTTTTATGCACATCTTTCTTTGAGTGAACTTTAGAAGATTCCACCACATTCTCAGTTGCAACAGCAGCAGATCCTACCGATATAGCGGATATTACTATTAAGGATAGCAGACGAGATCGTACCATGTTGCTGTTGTTATATTGGAGTGTCTATGAAGAGGCAGTTCATCGAGAGGAAGAGATTATTTTCATAAATCTGAATACCACGAAACACTCTCATTTGAGCTCATCTACTGCCTTTCATTTTAGCCGACAGCGTGAGAGTTTGAGAGACAGAACATTGTTCTGTTGAGCAATAGAATCATAGGCAATACGTACGGGTAGTGTATTGCAATGTATGATTTGATATTGATATGATAATGATTTGATGATGACGACGACAGCAAAGACTCACATCGGTAGATTAGTAGTTCTACCAACAAACAATAATGATGATGATGATAACAACCAAATCGACGACGGCATTGGTCAAGTAAAGGTATATCAATTCGATGACGATACAAACGATGAGGTATTACTAACCTTTGCAAATTCACTAGCCAACGATTTGAACAAGAGTACAGTTCATGCTAAAAGTAGTTCATGGCCATCTGTGTCTGTATTATCTAGACGACTATTCAATAGAGTTAGCACAGCAAAGAAGAGTTTTTCGTCAAAAGAGATAGAAAACAAGTAGTATCGAGTGTGTAATAGTATAGAAAGAATGATGTATGATGAGCTAACTGTGTATATATTATGTAGATAGTGTGTGTGGGAAGTATAGTATGAGTATGAAGTAAAGAAGTGGTGAGATGATGATTGATCACAAGATATGTACAAAGGCCATTGTGGGTAGAGAAGGGATGGGACACAAGTAGACATACATCATCTGATATGACAAGTAGCAGTATCAACTCTAAGGTTACGATTCACATCTTGAGCATTCTATCAAGTATAACGAGGTATCGGGTGCTTAAGTTTGTGTTCTTTTGAAGATACCTTTGAAGTATTACCTGAGATATGATGATCAGAGCATCTACATTATACCATTGTTAATTGGAAGTACCCATAAGCTTAAACATCTCGTGCTAGTTAAAGTAAAGTAAATAGCAACCTGATCTAATGCCTCGAGTCCGAGTTCTTCTCAAATTTAGAATTAGAGTAATTTAGGTATGCGAAATAGGAAGAGAGCTAGAGGTACACTACTGCAAACTATTTTGGTAGTTCCTGTGATAGATAGAAGAAACACCTTTTCTCTTCAATATGTATGTGCTAGTATTGATGATTGCACATCTACCTAACTGAAACGGACGACAAGCGTATTGCTAATGTGTGGAAAGATACCTCTGATTTTTAGTCGCACCAAAGAGGCATGTTGAGAGGTCATTCCGACGAGTGAAGTAGTTTGGGGTTTGGATAGAGAAGTAATGTAATATGTCATCAGCAAGCATAGCTATAGACTTGCTCATATCATGTGTCACCTCGATTCGGACAGGTATAGGTGTGTACTTTTTACTTAAAGGATACCTCTCGACATACGACACGAGTTCATAATCCTGAGTTGACAAAGTGAGAAAGATTTCAACAAAGTTCACACAACAGCTCCACCCATAACTTCATTGCAGTGGAGTATATTAAACAACTTTATCAACCATGAAATTAGTATTATCAGCCGTTGCCTGTATCGTCGCTAGCGCTACTCTATCGAGTGCCGCTGAGGTAAGTTATTTTGTGTTCAAGTATCGTCAGTCAAAAGTATATCGTCGTGAGATGCTCATCACCAATTCCACTCATCAATCCTTCTCATATTATCCATTGCAATACATGTAGCCCCGTCTTCATCTTCGTCACGTTGCCGATTATGAGTATGATGAAGTAGGAGCATACAACAATCCAAATAAATACGTGAACGGCCGCGGGTGAGTATAGTCTCGAGACTCGTCCACACAAACTCCTTCACCAACTCTCATGATTCAATGTGTGTCTCTCTCTCTCTCTCTGATATACCATACAACATACATACATCATAATTAAACATTAGAAACCATGGCAAAGGGGCAGCTAAACGGAAAGCAAGGAGTGCCGCAAGGAAGGTTAAAAACAAGACTAAGAAGGATGCTCGTGCAACAAAGAAGGCTGCTAGGAATGTAGGGAAAAAAGCCAAGAAGGCTGATCGTCGTGCAGCAAAGAAGATTGGGAAGAAGGGCAAGAAGGTTGGAAAGAAGGTCAAGAACTGTGCCAATGCCTGCAAGCCTCTAACCAAGAATACTGGTCACACTAAAATCTCCATTAGTGGTTGTAAATGCTTCATGTATGAGGAAGAACCGCTTGCTGATTTCTTTGAAATGTATGAGGAAAATGAAATTGACTTCATTGCCGAGTTCCTCTTTGACAGTTATGATGAAGACTCATACGATGATGAAGATGACGAGAGTGATTCGGAGGACTATTATGATGATGAGGAGGAGGACAGTGCAGAGGATTACTACTCATACAACTAAAAGCCAAGAGTCTATGCTTCAGTAGAGATGGAGAAAGAGGGGGGTATACAGATTGGGGGATTAAGAAGAAGAAGAAGTTAGCCATATAGTCTAGTAGAATGATAGTTCTAGTAACTTCCTTTGAACAACACTCACGTATGTCCATATCTCTAAGTATGTAGAGAGTTTGAAGTAGTAGTATATAGTTCTAGTTTAACAGTAGCCAGTAGAACAGAACCAAAGCTCTTTATCTTTCATAGTCACAATACACTCAATCCTAAGCAATAGCATAATATACAGTAGTATACAGTAGCAATAGCAAACTCCAGTAAAGTTCATCTCGTTCAGTGTCAGTCGATCAATACTTTGAATTGTAAAAGTCTGTGTCCAACCTCTTCTTATTTAGTTCCTCACGACGATGTTGCATATCTCTTACCTCGTTGGCATCTTCTAGCACTGATGCTTGATTTATAATAGAGTTAACGGCGTTGAGATGTTCTTCTTCCATTTCTAAATCATGCTCGCCGTCCGGAGCATCACAAGCATAAATATGTTTCGAAAGTACCGATTCATGCATGGCTGTAATTTTATCAGCATCTTCTGACACTGCAGAAACGTCAATAACCCGTTTCGCCCAATCACTTGATTCCTCCTACCATATACATATGGGTAAGATCGAGGAGAAATGTATGAGTTGTGTGTCAAAATCAAGAAAAAGCTTTTGTGCATATCTTGTGCACATATCTTAATCTTATGTCTTTTTTTATAATCATCCCTTTCAAGCTGCTGTAAATTGACGATTATATACACAGATATCTTACCAAATCTTGCAAATCATGAATTCCATCAGGTGAATCACAAGCATAAGCATTCTTACTAGTACTCATACAGTGATGAGAATTGACACATCGAAGAGGAGAAGAATTTTGAACAAAGAAGATATTGGGAGATGATCGTCGAGCGGCGGTATTTAAAGCCAGCGGAGCAGCGGCACGACGACGGATGATATTAATTGCAATGGATAGCATTGTAAAGTGGACGTAGGTTTTAATATATTAGAGCAGCGTGATGATAGCATCACATAGCTGCAGTGATCATGCGTGAAAAAATCTTTCAAAATGAGAACACGGTATCCTTTTTGGTCTCCGTGGCACCAATGAAAGAATGATAAAACAGATAGATGACTATGATATCAATGGCATCATTTATCATTTATTGCAATAGTATAATCGATCTCCATCGTATTATTCAACCACTGAAGTATACCTTGATGATATCAAAGCAAGAAGCAAGCTACACGATAGGTATCCTTTTATGAGAGCCTTCATCAGAGTGAAGATGGTTCGCGCGTTGAGGGATAGGTATAGGATGGTTATCTCTGTCTATTTCACTATGTTGGCTAGTTTCCTTCACTGATCAGTTGTATACCAAATAAAAGGTAAGTTAGTTTCTTAGAAAAAGGGAATAGGGTGGCTTATATGTCATTAATTATGATTTGCAATTCATGGTATTTTTTCAGCATTAGCATTGTTTTGTTGCAATGGTTAATCTCAAGTGTACACTTGGCTGTTCCGCCGGCCTTGAAAAGTATTAATGATGATCGTCGACAGTACTAGTGGATTGTGATATACATATTGAAGTTAAACAAACATATCTTGTGCAACAATACCAACGTACCTTGACTAATAATATTGTCTCTCTCGCTGCTCTATCTCGCTATTCATAATATGTATTAGTTATCATCAGTATACACACATATCGGTCGTCGTGCAATTCCAACAATATATCAACTAATACAAGTGTACATTATATACACACAACAAGGCAATAGTATATATATCAAGTTCAAGGAAGAAAAACAAAGGCAGGGAAAGAAAGGCTAAGAAGGCAGAGGCCGAGAGAGCTGAGATAGCAAAGAATCGTAAGCTGTGGTGGGGATGGTCAATTGGTGAGCAGCAACTTATTGGAAAGACCATTACATGTAATCATGGGCATGGCACAATTGATTTGTCTTTAGATCATCCTATTTCCAGGTTTATGAATGATTTCATTAGTCAATGGGATGATGCAATTTGGTATTTTTCAAAGATGATCACGTCTTTGTTCGAAAAACACCCAGAGGTATGGAAAGATGATGAATACAGGGAAATGGCAATGAACATTTTGATTAGAATTGGGACGAATATGCTACTGAGTGAAGATGCTGAAAATGTCAGAGGCGCGTTAGATATTGCTAAAACACTTGCTGTTCTTGAAAATCATGATGGAGATAGCGTTACTGCTGATGTTTACAATGGCCGAAGGGTACAAACAAAGTTGAGATGTCTTGATAAAAATGTTAGCAGCTGTAGACGCGATGTTTTGAAGTTCTTTTCGAAAAGAGTATCCTGTTCTTGTCTAAAGGAAATGCATCGGGAGGCGAGGAGAACATTTCCAAAGATGCTTAGATGTGCAGGTTGTTTTGAATTAAAGGAGCGTGTGTCACTATCAGTATGCAGTAGATGTATGATTACACAGTACTGTTCAAGGGAGTGTCAGGTTGCCTATTGGTATAAGCATAAGAAGTATTGTGATGTGTATGTCGGTGCTCATGAACAACAAATAGAACTAGTAGCAGAGGCTCTGGATGAATAGAAGACGCATACAGGTATAATGAATACAGTTACATCTCCTTTACTTTATACATTTAGCATAACATTTATGATGCCTTAACCTTGGACAAGAAGGCAAAGTAGGTATATTCCATTGACTCGTTACTTGTCTCATCCTCAGCCTCGTCATCTGCTGCGGCAGCAGTAGCCACGGGCCGCTTCTCCTTCTGTTTCCATGTCCACCATTTAATTGATGGCATACCATCTTGATTATATTCGCCGTGCTGCTGGTTATCATCGGCCTGTGGCGAAGATGTTTGTATACCAGACCATGGATTGATATTGTTGGCGAAGTTGGGAGTCACCTCCTTCTGACTGCCTTGCTGTTCTTGTGGACCACCAATTTCTGTCCATGGATTAGCCATGGTACCATTGCCTTGATGAGATGGTACTGTGGGATGAGGTTTGCTACCTCCTCGAGGACTATTCCTTGGACTCTTGAGATGATCATACCCCTCAAATGAATACTGGGCAGCACGTCCATTCTCTTGATCTCTTCTCTTATACTCATTTCCATAATCATATTCTGTCATGACTACCGAGGCACCATAATCATCAACATCATACTCTTCTTCGTCATTGTCATCATACCAATCTTTCACCTTTTTCATAAACTGCATACCCAACTTTTTACTTCCTTTAACACTTTTAATTGCAACTCGGGCAGTTTTACGGAATATTCCCTTCTTTTCTTTCTTCTCCTTCTTCTTCTTTCTTCTACTATTGTTGGTTGAGTTAGTAGTAGGTTCGACATATCCATCTAGTGCCACATTGGAATATGCCGAATATAACGATGTTGTATTTGATATATTCGAGTTTGACCTTTGTATTGATGAGTTGGTATCGTCTCTGTATTGGTTATTATATTGATCTGATCGTTGTGACGATTGATAGTTTGGATGATCTCGTGGTAATGTACGTCTATGTTGTAACCTTGGCTGCTGCTGTTGTTGTTGACCATACTGTTGTTGATCACCATCGTCATGTAGCACTTCATCACTGCCAGCTATCCTACTACTCCGTTGTTTCCTTAACTCTCTTCGAGTAGCCGACTTTTCTTGTTCTTGAACAACTTCTGGGATGTCTTCTTCCTTGTTTACACTTTGTTGCTGTTGATGCTGCTGCTCTTCTCTCATTAACACATCTAACAATGGCTCGGTAACTACACTACAGGCACTTTCAACATCATTCGTTGTTCGAGTTGTTGATGAGTTTGTCTTCTTGTCCTTGCTTTTGCCCTTGTTGCTTGACTTGGTGGTTGACTGGGTCTCTACCTTATCAACATCCACCGGACCATTACTAGCAGTAGAAGCATCTCCTACCTTGGAAGTAACTGACGATGACGATGTAGACTTTTGTTTACTATATTTTGAAACACGTAATACCTTTGGTGCTGACTTTCTTCTATTATTACTATTCTTCTTCTTTTGTTGTTGCTGAGAAGAGAATGATGGATTATTCTCTGAATCTTCTTCTTCTTCTATACTGGCTGACTTTGAGGGTGTAGCCGTTTCTTCTTGTTGCTTGGGGTTTGAGGAGATAGACTTCTTCTTGCCACTATTGCCGAATGTAGTCTTAACCTTGTATCCAACTGATTCAACAGATGTATCCTCACTCTTAACACTACCATCACTGCCCTTCTTCTTCTTTCCCTTCTTCTTTTTACTCTTCTTCTTCTTGTCACTGGCAGCCGACGAAGAAGCCGAAGACTGGTCTTCCTCTTCCGAAGTACTAGTTGTCGTAGCTGATGTTAATAACTCATCTAAACTTTGATCAAATGATACCGACTTTTTATATTGCAAATTTGTTGGTGATGATTGAATAGGCTGTTGAGGGTGAGAAGGTTGCTGACTGCTCGACTCTTCTTCACTTTCAACTGCCGCTGCTGCTGTATTGACTGCCTTAACAACTACTGCCGCTGGTTGTTCGTCCTTTGCAACAACTGCAGGTTCACTGTTCGTTGGACTGCCACTTCTACTAACAACTCCTTCCACACCACCAGTATTTGATAGTACATCATTAATATTAACAATACTCTCACATTGTTCTAAGCTACCGTACAAATCACTCTCGTCATCCTCATTCTCCCTTCCCTGTACTCCGCTTTCTCCTACGCCCTCTCTTCCATCCCTTACACCTCTATCGTTCGCATTAGCAGTGTTCACATCAGTATATTCTCTACTCCAAGACCTCTCCGAACTGTCATCATTGTTTCTATAGGCAGAGGCACGATTGTCAGTCTCAGCAGTAGAGGCTGAACATCCTGTTAAATAGGATGAATTATCATCTATATTATTGGTGTTAGTGTTAGTGGAATTGTTATATTGGTTTGGTAGATAGTTGGTTGTGTTATTATCATTCCTTGTCTCTAGTGCTGTGATAGTAGTAGATTGATATGATGGTTGTGTAGGTGTTGTTGGCTGTGGCGTTGGTTGTGTATGTAACATATTAGTAGGCGAGGGTAGAGAGGGTATCGATGCTTTGTTAATACTATTATCACTCTCTAATAATACCAACTCTAACCGTTCTGAACCTGATTTTGGTGCTTTAACTTTCACTCTAGATGTTGTTGCCGTCATTGTTGATTATCTATTGCAGTCGAGGCTCTAGTTGTGTATTGTTATTACAAAGCCGCTTAAGGAGGTTAGTCTATTGTTGTCTACCGTTAATAACAGCTCGCGGACTCACATGAAAAGCTCCTAACAGCGTGCATATCCAACTCTCTACTCTCTCAACGATCGTCTATCCTCGGCTATCATCTCGATCATTGGCGAGTTTTTGGTCGACAGCATCTGAACTTTTGAGTGCGTATCGACCTCTACTTTCACTCACAAAAGGTGGCATCAAACTCAAAATTCACTCAACGCCCAACTCTTTAAGTCGCAACAATCGAAATGTTCTGATAAGTAACTCGCTCAATTTTAGGATAGTGAATACAATTCATTAATATTCGGATGTATATCAATTAATTGGATATATAATTAGTAAGTTTCGATAGATACCATTGCTCAACGCACATGTGAGTAAGTAATAATTAATTATGTGAGTAGCCGTTAAGGGTGTTATTAGTAACACTACTGCATACTCACACACGATGAGAGCTCATTATTCTCATTAAGAGTTGGATTGATAATTGAATGCTCTATATAATTGCAATAGACCATTGATAGTATAATTGCAATAGACTGATATAAATACTCTCTCCTTGACGACGATACAATATCATCGATACAAATTATATATCCCATCGTCGACTATAAAATAACCAACATTCAAACAATGAATACAATCAAAAAGATTGCAGGGTCAACAATACTTGTGGCCACCCTCGCCAATGCCCAGCATCACACCTCTACTAACAAGGTAGCTCATCCAGACGCTGAAGTGAATCATCTAGCATCCTCGTTACTAAACACACCACCATCAACACTAGCTGCGATTGATCATCCCTCATCAGCCAAAGACAATGTGTTACATTCACAAACTCAACGCCGTATATTAAAAGAACGTGAGTTAATCCGTGATCGTACATCTCAACAGGCTAAACGTCAAGGTTTGTTAAATGAAAAGATGGCACGTCAAGAATCCAACACTGCTTCTGAAATCAATACCATCGAACAAGCCGTAGCAGATGGAGATGTAGATGTGTTTACTGCTAGTTATAACCGTCGTAAGGATAACAAGTATAATTCTTCCTCCTCTTCCAAGGATAAGAATGGCGGATATGGTAAGAAGAAGAATCGTAGTGGATATGGTAAGAATAAGCGTTCGGGCAAGTACTCCTCCAAGGATACTGACTACTCCAAGGATACTGACTACTCCGATAAGACTACCGACTACTCCAAGGACTCCTATGATTCGCCCGATGGTATCAAGTATGATTCACCCTCCTATGATTCCCCCTCGTATGACAATGGTGGATACGGCGGTAAGCTCCGTCCCGGCTACGGCAACAACGGCGGCCGGTACAACGGTGGCGGAAGTGGACGATACTCCAAGGGTTCCAAGCGTGCCAAAGGCGGAGGGTATGGTAACCGTCCCAACCGTCCTAGTTATAACAAGCCAAGTTATGACTCTCCAAGTTATGACAAGCCTTCGTATGACAAGCCTTCGTATGATTCCCCTTCCTATGACAAGAAGAGTTCAGCCTCGTATGACTCTCCCTCGTATGATAAGAAGGATTCAAGTTCCTCAAGTTATGACAAGTCCTACGATGGTGGACATTATGATTTAGGATACAATGGAGGGTACTACTACGGTAAGAGTGGCAAGTCTGGTGGAGGTGGATATTACTCCAAGGGTTCCAAGGGGTATGGCTATGGTTATGGCAAGAGTGGTAAGAGTGGCGGATACTTTAATGGTGGATACTACAATGGTGGTGGATATGGAGGCGATTATCATGGTGATATCAAGTACTCCTCGTACGACAGTTCCGACTCCTCGTCATCATCCGGTTCTGTTGATTGGGGTGCACCCGTATGGGAATCCTCCTCAAGTTCATCCAAGGACTACTCCAAGGATACTTCTGCTGATTGGTCTGCACCCGTATGGCAGTCGTCGTCAAGTTCAAGTTCAGATTATTCCAAGGATACCTCTGTTGATTGGGGTGCTTCATCCAAATCCAAGGATTCGTACAAGAGCAAGGACTCCTCCACATCTTATGATGAACCAACATGGGGTGCTTCTCCCTCCAAGGATTCGTATAAGTCTGACTATTCCAAGGATGATTCGTACAAGTCCAAGGATGACTATTCCAAGGATGATACCTACAAGTCGAAGGATGATACCTACTACTCCAAGGATGATGGTATGGATTACGGTAACAAGTATGACAGTGTAGACTATTATGATACCGATGAACCTACCATGTTCCCCACGTTAAGTCCTACATTGGACCCTACCTTGAGCCCTACTTTGCAGCCGTAAGTTTTATATTTGTGTTGTTTGTCATTTTGCTTATCCCCGCCTTAATCTCACACTCATCCTTCTTCTGCCGCTACCATTTTACAGTACCCTATCACCTTCATGGAGTCCAACCCTTAGTCCAACTTTATCACCCTCGTTATCGCCTACCCTATCACCGTAAGTTCATTGTTTATGTTTCTCTTCTTCCCATCAAAAAGGATACCGACATGGTATCCTATTTTTTCTCCTTGCTCACATCTTGTGTACTCTTTCTTTTCATCAACTTCTATCATCTACAGTACCCTTAGTCCTACCCTCGAACCAACTCAATCACCCGAGTATTCCTCAAAGAGTTGGGGTAGTTCATCCTCAAGTAAGGATAAGTGGGCCTCGTCAAGTTCAGGTGATGATTGGAAGTCGTCAGGGGATAGTTGGAATAGTCCCTCCAAGGATGAATGGGGAAACTCCATTGATTATTCGAAGGATGATTATTCGAAGGATACTGATGGTCCTACCTTGTCACCGTGAGTCATTCTCTTCTCGTTGTTGTTGTTCATATGATATGAACTACTCTTTTGTCTCTTGTTTTGAATCATATCTCATCATGCTTCTCCATCTTTCCTCTCTTCTTTCCATTACCTAATAGATCCTTTTCACCCACCCTGTCACCCACATTCCCCACTTTGTCACCCACATTGTTCCCTACGATGTTTCCTACCACATCACCTACGGACAGCCCTACGAATGTTTTGATTCCCTTGATTAAAGCTATTGACGATCCACCTCTTAGAGATGATGCGGATAAGTGTGATCTTCTCAATTTCTCATCAAGTGTTTGCGCCCTCAGTCCCTTCTGCCGTTTCGTTACCCTTCCTAATGGATCAGGAAGATGTATCACTAAAGTTACTGCAGGATGTAGCGCTTTCGACAACGATAGGAATGCATGTCTTGCGGCACAATGTACACCCCTAGGTGACGGAACATGTGTCCGACTACCTGGAAATGGACGACGTGATCTTCAAGTAACTAATGATGGATCGAGGCCCCGATACATCATTGGCAGTAGTGTACCTTCCGCTACTTTCCCTGTCACTGATAATGATTTATCCAATCGTGCATTTAGGGTTTTTACTACCGACGGTCCCTCCTCAGATGAAGGTACATGCCGGGTTTTCAATAACCGGCGTGTAGAATATGAACGACCAAGTAATGCTTTCTCGGGAAATACAACTTGTACATATGACGTATGTACTATCCGCCAAGCAGGTGATCCAACCGGGCGCCAGTGTTCGAGTGCCACTATCTTCATTAGAGTTGATCCTCCCGTTGCTGGTATTGAGGATATTGGAATCTCCGAGGGTGAAGAACCTGGTAAGTGATTCTATATGTTTTCACATGATGTGTTTTGTGCCCTTATTTGGTGAGACTAGTCAACTAACCCTACAATACCTATCTTTTTACCACCAGCTATTGTAGGAATTGAACCATCTACAGAAGAAGCCGCACCCACATGTGATGAAAGAGTTAAGAAGGGCGTCCCAGTATCAGATGAGTTCAAAACTTGCTGTGCCTACGAGAAGCCCGAGGGTAGTAGTACAAATAAGAGAGATTTCTGCAAGAGTCTTGGCTGTCGTGTTGCCAAGTGCCCGTAAATTGAAGACCTCTCCTACCCCCCATATCAAGTTTAAAGATTCCCCCTCAAGTTGTAATGCCCCCAAGTATCTGATATCTATTTTAATCCGATTCAGATGCTCATGTCGTGATGAACCACTGACTCTGTTTATTCAAGAGTCGTCATATATATCGTTTTCATAAGTGAAGAAACCCTCTGCGGTTATATGTGTTTTGTAAATAAACTTCCACACCCTATTATGGTGAGTTGCCTATCCTCGGATGGCTTCTCTATATGTTAAAGCCTATTCGTATTGACGATGGGATGGAAGTAAATAGATAGAAAGAAGATGAGAAGAACGTTAGTTAGTTAACAAGTTAAGTGAAAAGTTAGAAGCATGTTATAAGTATGTTTAGACCATGCTAGGTACTATCTAGATTCTTCTCTTCTATATGGTGCGGCTCAAGTTAAGGGACATGGAAACAGAAGGAGAAGCGGTCCGTGGCTACTACTGCCACAGATGATGACGAGGATGAGACAAGTAATGAGTCCATGGAATACATACCTACTTTGCCTTCCTGTCCAAGGTTAAGGCATCATAATGTATGTAAATATAAAGTAAAGGAGATGTAACTGTAATCGTGACTGTTGATATCGTAGTTCGGATTGGTTCATGCACTTTACTTTTATGAATGATTATGGATCCTTTTCTTCTCTAAGTCAAAGATTACCCCTCCAGTTTACGTAATAGTATCCTCTGTTCATCCTTCTGTTTCGGCATTTCGTCTACCGCTTGTGTTTGTTGTTCATGTGCGTTGACATAATCGTCACATTTCTCATTATGTTCAGGCCAATTGGCAACTTGACATTCCCTCGAACAGTACTGGGTAATCATGCACCTGCTACAGACTGATAAAGCCACACGTTCTTTCTCTTTCCCACAACCCATGCATATACCAATCTTAGGGATAGTTTCCCTTGCCGTTTGATGCATACTCTTCAAACATGAACACTGTACTCGTTTGGAGTAAAACTTTAAAGCATCACGTCTAATACTAGCCGAGCCTATACTGAGATCTCTCATCTTACTTTGCGTCTCTCGGCTATTAATGGCTGTAACTGAACTTGGGTTGCCATCATACAGCTCAATTACAACAATGACCCTGGCTAAATGGAACCCAGCATCATTTTCACTCAACAGCATATTCGTCCCAACTCTAATCAAAATGCATACTGCCATTTTCCTGTAACACTCATTATTCCAGACTTGTGGGTGCAAATCAATCACATCACTCATACTCCTTGTACCACAAAAAACTGTATCCATTAATAGACAAACAGGATGGTTGTTTGATGTGGATGTTTCGATCTCATTACCGCTAACATGTTTACATGCAATAGTCTTCCCCACTAAATCGCCCTTTGCCCATTTCAACCATATAGTACGCGCCCTTAATCTTTCAGCTTCCACCTTATCTGCCTCCTTCTTAGCCTTTCTATCCTTCCCTTTACTCTTCTTCCTTGACGTCCTTGATGCCATTTTGTTGTGTTTATATAACTTGTCTATTATGTTGTATAATATTATATTAAAAAGTGAAACACCGGTATACATCACTAATTCAACTAATACCAACATATAAGATATGTAAACATAAACAGCAACAGGCACCACTCTTGGCAACCAAATTCAATAAAAAAATAAAAGTCGCATTGCAAAACATATCGATGCAAAGTCTCCGCCCCTCCGGACCACCATACCACATGAGGAGAAACCAACTCACCTATCAAGGGGTACAACTATGCTAGCGGCGGCCAACGGCATATGTTGTTACTGCTTCAATCATCCTCAACACTTCTTCCGGGTCCTTCCACTTCCACTTCACAAAACACAAAATTGAATGACAATTGATAATTGGCGATAAAACGACGTTCGAGCACGTGAACACAATGGTAGGCCACAACTATCGGCGGTGGGAGATACAACAGGCACACAATCACCTCTCATTACTTCTTCTTCATTTGGTCACCGACTTCAATTCAACGTTTCATAGCGTCAATACAGCTTCTATATCACTTTATTAAAATGCTCTTTCAACTAGTGATAGTTTGGTGGTTGTGAGATATTGATAGTAGTGCGAGAGTGGTCGGGTATCTTTGGGTATCTTGACAACGACGCCATCATAAAGATAACACCTCATTCATTGTAGTCTTAGGGATTGAAGAGAGTATAATATGACACGGTCAGTGATAAATGTATCTGCTATAGTGATGATACTATATCTGACACAGCTGGCGGCGTCGGTGCTAGCTTTTACTACCAATCAGCAGCCATCAAGTATTACAACTGCACCGACACCGTCATTTCATATATGTGAAGCACAATATGCAGACTTAGCACAAGCAGCCGATCTAATGACCGATGGATTCTATCCACAACTACAAAACAATTCAATTTTGAGACCAATACGGTACTTTATGGAATTAGATAGATTGCAAACCAACTTTCCGTATGACGTTGATGGTAGACATTACTATTTAGTTGCGGTAGCAGCAGTAGAAGAAGATGATGATGCAACAACGAATGGTGGTGATAAAGGCAGAAGAAAGATTATAGGTTTCTGTGATATCGACGGTAGAATACCAGCAGCTGACTCTCCATTATCACCATTAGTATCAAACGTTCGTAGACCACAACCATACTTTTCAGATTTAGTTATACATCCAGAATATCGTCGACAAGGCATTGGTATGGCATTAATGACAGAGGCAGAGAAACGTGCATCAGATATGGGTTTTAAGGAGTTATATCTAGGTGTTAAGAGTACAAATCAAGTTGCATTAGACATGTATTCAAAGATTGGTTATGACTTCATAATACCGCAAGGTGATATGTTGGCATTTTTGGAGGTTAGAACAAACAGAGGTGTTAGAATGTTACGACGACCTTTATGATAGGTAGTGTAAATGAGGAGAATTATGTGACCTTAATCGCCCGATTGGGTAAAACAAAACGATACTGGCACTACCCCGATGTATCTAAACTAACGGCATCCTCTCTAGAAGTATCCATCTCAGAATCAATGTTATCTTCGTTCTTCTCACTCGAATCTGAATCACTGATAGATCCTTCAGAATCATCATCAAAAGTTTCTTTGTAATAGTAAGACTTCTCTGTTTCCTCCTCTTCTTCTGGGTCGAAACCTGATATTGCTACCCAAGCATCCCCATATACCTTGCTAGGTGTTATACCTCTCTGTTCTGCAACAGTCTCGATCTGCCCAGGTACTATCGTGTAAACTACTGCAACATCCGGATTGTAAAATGGAGGCGGAGGGGTCTTAAACATATCAATGGATAGAGTTGGTTCATTATAAGCAAGTTCTTGCTCTTCATCGAGAAACTGTGCTCTTCTCGACTTTTCAGTATCAACACAAGACTCATAGGCACTGACAAGTAAGCCTCCTAGTGCATGGAGTAACTCTGCTTCCGCCAGAATGAATGCCTCATTTGACATTAGGGTTAGGGTTAGGGTTAGGGTTAGGGTTAGGGTTAGCGCTTCACAGGCGGCCGGCCTTGACTTTTGAATAAGACACCTGTCTTAATGTATCCTTGCAGTTAGCACTTCAACTGCCAAGCTGATGTGTGGTAGAATGAGCTGAGAAAGTTTCAGAGCTCAACTTTGCAGAATCGCCACGTTCTGCATTGTTACTCAAATGGGTGTAAATCGAGAGGTCCCCAAATAAGTTAGAGAACTGAGACTCATTTTTTAAGTGGGTTTTCAGTCACATGGGTATGAGATACGCATCTGGATGATAGTGCTGTTGTGTAGAGCAAGAGCAGAGCTTTCCAAAACACCGCTGTTTTTGATCTGAGGTTGATTTCCCGCAGAGGTAGAGCGGCTAGAAGTCAGTTGGTCTCATATATGAGACCATAGCGGGATTACTGTTAAC
>Ga0214479_100225_pt1 | contig 35733 bp, 30 predicted proteins | sample M1_20Mar14CPVII9_5_FD_165054 | JGI IMG/M metagenome (GOLD analysis project Ga0214479, IMG submission 165054) | Marine eukaryotic communities from Monterey Bay, California, United States - M1_20Mar14CPVII9sort6BwellE14 | ecosystem: Environmental > Aquatic > Marine > Unclassified | place: USA...
CAGACTTAGGCGATTTTTTTCATGCTATTTTGGGGAGTACTTCCAAAATCACGACATATTATGTCTGATCAGACACCAAGACCAAAAGTGGTGTAGACCTTTTGATGTGCCAGATAACTGACCTCATATGGATGTAATTAATACTCCTTCCTCAAGTAAACGCAGGAAGACTTCCTCTGCTGATGACGGTGATAGTATATTATGCCTTGCTAATATGCCCCATGATCATTTGACTGCCATTGCAGACTATTTACCAAAAACTAGTAGAGCTCTTTTTGCGGTGGCATTAACTGCACCAAGTAAATCGTTTCGTATATCGAATTGGAAGGGTAAACTGAGTGAGGCAAGTAAAGCTATTATTACGTCAACTGTACCTTCACTCATCCCATCCCCAAACAAGGGAGCTAAAGGGTATAATTCTGTGGAGAAGGATCTCTTGACAAAATACTATGGAACCTCAAACTGGTCCACACTGTGCTTTCTAGATATTAAGATTGACAACTTGGTTGATAAATTATCCGAGGATGATATTGGTGCGGTATTAGTATGTATTGATGCTAAGAACAAGCTCAAATCATTACGATTAGCTGATTGTAAAGATATCGTAGGTAATGCATTGGAACCTTTATGCGAATCCAAAGTGTTGAAAAAGATTCAGTTTGGGAGGAATAATGGGAAATTATCTTCTTCAATAGTTGTACCCATTCTAAATAGTATCGTTGATACCGATGGGAATTCTCTGCGTGACATTGTGTTGCCTCATTCGTGGAAGTCAGTAAAAGCTCGCAACGAACAGCCACTAAATAATTTCTTGGTAAAGTTCAACGAATCGATAATCAGTAAAAGTGAATGTGGGGGTGAAAATCCACGATCTTGCTTCACTTGCTTCAAAAGTGTGTGTGATGGTTGTAATGGAAACGATGGATATCCCATCCAAACATGTGGACATTGCAAAATTAACATATGTGATGAATGCGAATACTTTCAAACGTGTCGTGTATGCAACTCAACATTTTGTTCAGTATGTGCAAAAAGGGATGATGTTGATGCTGCTAAACAATGTGAACATTGTTACGGAGAACCAATTTGCTTTGGATGTGTTTCACCTGAGAACGAAGACTGTGAGGCATGTCTTGGTGTTTTCTACCCAAAGCTTCGAGCTAGAAATGAGGAGCTAGGGAATGAGATTGCGGGATTGTGTGATGAGAACGAGGCACAAAAGACAAGATATGCCGAAGAGAAAGAAGAACTGCGAAACGAGATTGACACTCTACGCAAGGAGAATGATGAACTAAAGAAGAAACTCTCTGAGGGGCTTGGCATTCTTGGTTAAGCTCGGCAGCTGGTTGTTATGCAGCTTGTGTTAGCTCACTTGAAATGAAATGCACTTCTTTATAGCTTACTCGATTGATATTGAATACAATTGAAGAAGCACTAAATATCTGAATTATATGTATTGTTTTGGGGTCTGTCATGGTTGAAGGGAAATAGTAGATACTTAATTGGTATCGGCTAACTGAATAAGAATATCTTGCACCCATAGGTACTAGAAGATAACACCTATACCTATGTTCTCGTTGTGTTCTTTGTAAAGTTGTAGGGAATAGATCTGTCTAGATTATAAAATCGTAAGATGAAAGTATATAATGTTTATGAAACTGTGCTCTTATATTTCTTAACTATTATATTTTACAACACAAGATCATAATATCATATGTTCAACCAGCCACTTAGCTATTTAATAACGGTATGTCTCTGGCTTGTATGGACCGTCAACAGGGATACCAACATACTCGGATTGCTCAGCAGTCAAAGTAGTAAGCTTGGCACCAAGGGACTTCAAGTGAAGACGGGCAACCTTCTCATCTAATGTCTTGGGTAAGACGTATACTCTGCCGGTTGCGTACTTGCCACTTTCCTTCTCAGTCCAAAGCTCAATCTGGGCAAGGGCCTGGTTGGTGAATGAACAAGACATGACGAATGAAGGGTGACCGGTGGCACATCCCAAGTTAAGAAGACGTCCCTCGGCAAGGATGATAACACCATTTCCACTGGGGAAGACGAAACGATCAACCTGGGGCTTGATGTTGATGCGCTTGCATGCCTTTTCAATACCAGCCATATCAATTTCATTATCGAAGTGACCAATGTTTCCAACGATAGCGTTGTTCTTCATCTTGCTCATTGTATCGGCCATAAGGATTCCCTTGTTACCGGTGGTTGTAATGAAGATATCAGCAATATCAACAACATCCTCAAGAGTGGTAACAGTGAAACCTTCCATACAGGCCTGAAGGGCACAGATGGGATCAATCTCTGTTACGTAAACGACACATCCATTGGCACGCATGGCCATGGCACATCCCTTACCGACATCTCCGTATCCGCAGATGACAGCCTTCTTACCAGCCATCATAACATCAGTGGCACGCATGATTCCGTCGGGAAGAGAGTGCTTACATCCGTACAAGTTATCGAACTTGGACTTGGTTACACTGTCATTAACATTAATGGCAGGGAAGAGAAGACTCTTCTCCTTCTCCATGATGTACAAACGGTGAACACCGGTGGTAGTTTCCTCGGAAACTCCCTTACAGCGACTGGCGATCTTGTTCCACTTATCAGTCTCACCGGCCTGGAGGAGACGCTTGATAATAGTAAGAACAATCTTGAACTCCTCATTATCAGTCGAGGTGGGGTCAGGAAGAGTTCCATCCTTCAAGAAGGCATCCTCGGCCTTCTTACCCTCATGGATCAATAGTGTCATATCACCACCATCGTCAACGATGATATCAGGTCCATGTCCCTTGCCATCATCTTCGGGCCAGGTAACAGCATTTAAGGTGCACTCCCAATACTCCTCAAGAGTCTCTCCCTTCCATGCAAAGACGGCGGCAGATTCATCACGAGCAATGGCAGCGGCGGCATGATCCTGCGTGGAGAAGATGTTACATGAACACCAACGAATATCACCACCAATCTTCTTCAATGTTTCGATAAGAACGGCAGTTTGGATTGTCATGTGTAGTGATCCAGACACACGTGCTCCAGCCAATGGTTGACGTTCCTTGTTCTCGGCAACGCAGTTCATTAATCCAGGCATTTCAATTTCAGCAATTTCAATCTCCTTACGACCGTAGTCGGCAAGGGAAATATCGGCAACTTTGTAATCTCCAGTAGACATGATGATAAGATGATAGTTGTACGGGTTGTTGATAAATAAATTATGAGTGGTAACGGAGTGGAGATGTAAGAGGTGTGCACCACAAAAAATGCTTGAGTTAAAGATACTATGTAATTTCTACCTACTAGATTTTACGTAGGTAGAACTTAGTACAGAACGTGCTGGGTGAATACTTAGACAAGTATCACGATTGTAGACTATTCAGGTACTGTCCTTATTGCCTTGCAATAGGATACCATATCCAAAAGATTTGGTATCCTCCCTTACCTTTTTTTGAATTTTTTTAGTGCTTTATGTGCTATCTTCTATGCACCGCTCTTTTATATACTCCTTCCACCATATACATCATGACTCTCGTACATAAACGCTCTGATTTTCAATCTAAAGTTGAATTGAGAGGATCCACTTTATCTGCTTATGTTGCTAGAATCAAATCAGGCATGTTCCGATCAGGAAAAAAAGACGAGGAGTTGACACCCTCATATGTTTCCAGCCTATCAAACTATGATGAAAGTGATAAGGCTGCATTAAACGAGGTGCTTTTCATGGATGACGATGAAAAGAAGCAGGAGGATGATGATATCAAGTCGGGGCTGGAGGCATTGACGTTCAAAAAGAATAAACATATTCCTAATGTACCAGACGACGTCATTGCAAAGGGTTGTGAAGACAAGTACCAACATTATGAACCCGATTATGATATCAAAGATATCAAGTCATCGTTTCCATCTTTAGATGAGAGTACCATCGTTGCCTTGATGAAGAGAAGTAATTTTGATCTAAGGCCAGGCTCAATGATGATTGTGTGTAAGTTTGTATGTTATTTTACTTCATCAACAACCCACAAATACTTATAAATCTAATCTTTGCCTGCAGTGGGAGATTACTTTGCTAGCAATTGGGATTATGATGAGTTGCAAAAACTTGCTGAAACTCAGTTCAATTATATGGCATCTAACAAATTGATTTGGAGTGATAGGTCAGGAATCTCATCCAAAAGTCAGTCCGAGTTGGTCGCCGAGATCACAGATGATTTTATGCAATACATTAGTTGCGGCAGTTCAATTGGATATCATGATATGGAGCACACCGCTGGACTTGTACGTAAGCTATCAATGGAGGAGCTAAAGAAAATTGGACATGAAGAGGCAGTCTCTATTGATGCAGATGATACACGCTCTTCTCTCATCGTGAAGATTGTTCAGCACATCTATGCCGATGTTCTTGAACGAAAAGGGAAAGAAGAGAAGTCTTCGGCACGTGACGCGAAGAAACCTCGTATTGAGTGAGGGGATACACTGATTGTTTTAGGTGGAAATTGATATGATATGTCTCTGGGGATAAACATTCAATAATATTATATAAACAATTTGATATACACAAACAAATAACAAGTCTATTCTAGCTTCCACCAATATTATCTTACCACTTGTGCAAGTGATCTTGCTTATTCTGCTGTACTTGCTTTCTAAATTTGCCCTTACCATGCTTTTGCTTCCATGCATTTCTACCTGATGTACTTTGCCCATATCCTTCATCGTTTACTTTATCAAGATAGGCTTGATTCTTCTCCTCCTTTGTCATTTCTTCCTCATCCTCACCATCGTCAAAGAATTGCTCTGTATCAACTCCTCCCTCTGCTTCATCGCCATCATCATCCATTAGTCCATCCATGTTTACATCACCATCAAAGTTTTGCAGTGGATCATTAGACTTATTCCGTGCTCGATTGTTTGCCATAATCCTTTGACTTCGAGTTTTCTTCTTACGCTTCTTCCTTGATACATTCTCATCCACTGCCATACCTCGGGGTAACATGTATTTGGGCACATGCTTGAGATGATCTTGTACCTTGGAAATATGTGTGGCACGTCGATCATGCTGTAGTAGTTGTAAGTCGGCAGGGTTTTGTTCGAAATGTGACTGTAGTCGTTCCGAGTTTAGTATCTCAGCCTTGACTTCGGCAGCCCGGGCTTCACGGACTGCAACTCGAGTGACCGCGCGGCTCACTAAGAAGAAAGTTATGAAAGAGGTGAATGTAAATGAGTGAGTTTGGCTAAGCTGCAGAACAAACAGATTCAATGCATACAAAGAAACACAAACTCACCGTCTTCAACTCTGTATCTAAAGCCTTCAACTTCCTTCAAGTCAAAGTCCAAGGGACAGGGCTGACTTTGTACCTGTGGATGCAAGCTCTCTCCTCCTTGACCAGATGCCTCCTTCAACTCGTCATTACCACTGCCAACTACAGACTTTGTAGGTTGACTCTCTTGAATCTCAGCCAGCATGTCACTCTCATCACGTTTCGTACCGTCGACCAATGTTAAAGCCACGCCATTCGCTCCTCCACGAGCCGTACGTCCAATACGATGTGTATATGAATCTGGACTCTGTGGTAAATCAACATTAACAACAAACGAAACACCTCGAAAGTCTAATCCACGAGATACACCATAATCTGCATCTCTCTTACGTTTACTCCTCTTGCTTTGTTTCTTACCATTATCATCTTTATTACTCTTCTGTCCATCATTACGACGATCAGTAGCCTCATCGGTAGCAATTAGATAATCAAAGTTACCAACATTATAATGTTCAATAATATTCAATCGACTTTTCAATGGTAATTCTGCATTCAAAACTGCCGACTTGATATGAAACTGTTCAAAGAACAACTTGAGACGATATCCTGCATCAATGGTATTCACAAAGAATAGACCCTTGCCTTTTAATAAACCCAATTTAATGAATACATATAATATTAGATATTTATCCTTGGTGGGTAAGTTTAAATAGAATTGAAGTAAATTTCCTTCTTTTGTTGGATTGTTTGTACTATCTTCGTCTTCTTCAAGTTTTAGTACCGCTGGTGAATGTAGGACTACTCCTTTTAACTTTTGTAATTCTGGTGATAATGTAGCGGACATTAAGAATCCTTGACATGTCTTGGGTAGTGATTTCATAATCTCGGTTACATCATTTGCATAGCCTAATGTGAAAAAGTGGAGTAGGAAAGCGAAAAGATAAGTTAAAAGGTGCAGGAAGCGACCGAACTGTGCACAAGATATGCATCATCAAGCAGACAACATAAAAACTTCTTACCAAATGATAATATCAAATCAGCTTCATCAACAACCAGTGTTTCAACACTCTTCTTTAAATTCAACTGTCCATTTCGAACATGTGTAACCAACCCCGCCGGTGTCGCTACCACAATATCAGGACGATCACGTAATAATGCCTCCTGTTGCAATGTTGCTGTAGCATTCTCTCCCTTCTTTTTATTCTTCTTATGATTATTAGCTGATGATGATGATGAGAGTACCACAACTTTAATCTGATCAGCACAATAATATGTTAAATCATCTAACACTAAAGCAACTTGATTACATAATTCTCGAGTTGGTACAAGTATGACACCCTTTACCGCTGCTCCTCCCTCATTTCCATACTTCTCTTCCCCATCACTATATTCTTCTTCATTATCATAATCATCACCACGTTCAGCAACTAATAATTTCCAAGCCAATATCTTCTGAACAACAGGGATACAATATGCAAGTGTCTTACCACTACCAGTCTTTGCACGAACTAACAAGTCACGTCCACTTGTTATTGCTAATGGTATTGACTTACTTTGGACTAATGTTGGATGTATGTAATTTAATCTACTAATGGCCTTGCGTAATCGAGAGTCTATACCGATTTGTGTACAGAGTGTTGGGAAGGTTAAGTTTGCGTCTATTAGTGATGACTCGTCTTGTTGTTGTGTATTGCTCATGGTTGCTGTATATTGACTATGCTTGATTGATACCCTATGATGCAAAGTGATTTGCAATAATTTATCAGTGATTCTTACTGACTTACTCTCGAAAAGAAATGACACCGCCTATATTGTACAGTGAGTTTATATATGCATATACAACGAAGTTGAATGCTTATAAGCTCCTTGCGCAATTAAGACTACTACAAACTCAATCGTCAATCGATGGCGTCCAATGCTTTTTGACAAAATTGATTGGTGAGCAAAGATACCATGCTAGATTTGCTTTTGCCGTGAATGTGTTGTTGCTATGGTGGCTTGTGGTCGATATAATATATTAGTAATGGCATTGTTTACCCTATCGATCAATAATGCATGCTGTCGTCGAGGTGCTTTCTCCATTATTAATCGGCATAGACCGTCAAGTATGAAGAAAAATCACAAGATGTGCACAAACTCAATCCATCAGCATCAAACGTCTACTTTTCATATCAACAATAGACACACTCGATACTTTTCAACTCCTACTGCATCTTCAACAGTGCATATAAAGTCTACTTCACCAACTATATTATATCTATCATCTTCTACCAATGATGATAAAGAGAAAAAGAAGTATAAACTAATATCCAAACCAATAGAACAATGTTACATATCTCCAAACAAAAAGTATGTACTATACTATCATGGTAAATCATCAAATAAAGATGGTATTTCTGGATCAGGTATGGTACTGTATGAAGATAAGAATGACAATGATGACAGTACTGAAGAGATATGGTGGGCAAATCAACGTCTTGAAGAAGTAACATTAAATGAAGCCGAATATATCACTCTTGCAACATCATTAGAATATATAAAGTCACTAGGAATACAACATATCAAAGCATACGGACATAACAAACTAATACTCAAACAAATCGAGGGTATAAACAAAGTTAAAAGTCCATTACTGAAGACATATTATGATAAAGTTATTGAACTTAGTAAAGAGTTTGTTTCGTTTGAAATTGGGTTTGTTGATAAATCTATGAATGGTAGAGCTATTGAGTTAGCTATACATGCTATTGATAACGATAGTATGATAGAAAAAGAAGTAGATAATGATACAGTAACATCAACAATAGAAAAAGACGAGAGCAAGGATGAGAGTACCGCAGTGCTGAATCAAGACAACTTTACTCCAGCAACTACACCTCACGATTATCAAAGTGAAAGAACTCCAGTACCACAGTCTGATTCCATATCACCCGACAAGACATATGTTCTACGCTTCGATGGAGGTTCACGAGGCAATCCAGGCACCGCTGGATGCGGCATGGTACTATATGATACTAATGACGGTGCCGAGATATGGTCAGGATATCAATACCTCGGTGAATCTAACACAAATAATGAAGCTGAGTATATGGGCCTCATAACCGGTCTACAATGTGCAAAATCATTAGGAATACAAAACATTGTAGTTCAAGGTGATAGTCAATTGATACTACGTCAACTTGAAGGACGATATAAAGTCAAGAGTCCAAATTTGAAAGTTTATTATGAGGAAGCATTATCGGTTAGTAGAGAGTTTACATCATTTGAAACTAGTCATATAGAAAGAGCTCGGAATGCAAGAGCAGATGAACTTGCTAATTTGGCAATGGACTCGAGGTCTACAAGTGGTTTTGATGTAGAGTGAGAGATAAAGATATTCATAATAAATGAAACTTGATACTTAGTTTTATAAATGAAACTGATACTTAGCATTATGAATGTTTTGAAATGGTCATAAGAATAAAAGTTATTCTTCATCAATCCTATTTGCTCTTCGCTTTTCTAGGATTTTCATTATCTTTACCACTGCCCCTCTTCGTATTAAAGGATCAACTTCCCATTCTTCTATCTCAAAGGCGACCCAGAATACGATTGTGGCAAATATAATATTGGCTGACATATTCTTCATTAATGCACGCCGCCGTGACGTTGTTGCGCCTCTTTTTACTTTTGTAGTGTAAAGTCGTCTATTATCAGAAGCATGTCTCGAAAATAAGGACGCTGCTCCACAAAAGTTCAAGGCGAATCCTCGTAGTATTAACGAATCACCCCAGGATGCGTCTATCAACTTCATTACATTAAGAGACAATCCCAACATACCAAAGAGCCAATTACATACCAATGTTTCCATTGGTATTAATGGATGTCTTAATTTGTTTGATATGATTTCCACAATAAGATTACCAATATATGCACCTAATATAGCAAAGATTGATGATATCAACAATTGATTCCGTGGTGTTGCAACAACCCAAAACCACTTTCCGACGTCATATTCTGGACTTTCTTCGATATTCTCTTCTCCGAGATATATGTATGATATTGTTATATAAATAACCAAACTTAATCCACAATGCTCAAGTAATGTATGTGCTCTTTTCATATATGGTTTATTGGATATTACTGCTGAATCACTTATTCTTGATGAAATGTATTGTGCAAAATCACTACCCAATCCGTGAGCAACAAAGGCGCATACTATTGATAATATAATGTATAGTATACCAATCGATACTGAAGACTTTACATGTGCTAATGATGCAGCTACACCTACCATTCCCGACCAAGAGGTATAGGTTGATAAACTATATGCTCTCATATCATATGCTATTAAATGTAATGCTTCAGTCTTATAATCGCTGGGTATTATCGATCCTGATTCAAATGCAGAGAAGAATCCATCAAGGAATGCTCCTGATACATTCGTTATTGCAAGTACTAATTCATATCCAAATGATGATAATAGGATTGCAGACTCATACCATACATCGGTAGTAACAGTGGCTGCAACGGGTAGGATGATGATGCATATTAATGATTGAATTTGATTACGATATGTTGTCGTCTTCTTGCGGTGATGATACTTCTCATTGTCATCGCCATCTAGCATGCCAGCAGATGTTAGATAATACAGCCCCCCTTACTCGACTTGATCTATGATACTTCTTATGTTTGATCCACAAACCTCTGCACGTACTGATGAAGCAAATCTAATCAGATTACTCTTTCACTAGATAACAGAATTGGTTGAGTACAAATTATCAGCCGTTGCTGTTGGGCTACTCTTATGCAAGGAGCAATCAATAATCAACAACAAACAAAGTCAACACCAAAAAAACAAAAAAGTGACAGAAAGTGACGTGAAAAGACTTTGTCACTTGTCACGGGTCACTACAAATTGAATAGTTATGACTTTGATCTACGGCCTCATCTCTGCAATCGTATGATATCAATATCAAGCAGATATTAAAATGCAATATCATTAGCTGTATATAAATAAGGAGCAGTACCAGCAGCAGGCCTCAGGCATCATAGTTGATTTTTTTTTACACTCCATAAAAAGTTGATGACTTGATATCGAATATCGACACCATCAAACCATGGGATGGGATCGATTGTACTTCAATTGTTGACTCGGATACTGACAGTGTATTTATTGGATCACTTTTAACGCGACCACTGGCTTGTTGTTGAGGTGTGATAGCTTTTACAATATAAATTTATTGCTTTGAAATGAATCGATTTGTACATCGTGTACTGCGGTCTGGAAGCAACAAAGCACCTCCTCCCTCAGTACAGCAGCTTGTTCAGGAGATACAGCATGCAAAGCTCTTATACTTTGGAGAATTCCATTCCGAGTCTCGTATCGTGTGAGTTATCTCATGTGTCATAATGTATATTGTTCATAAATGTGCACAGATATTATACATATGTCATATGCACGGCTGGTCTCAATATTATATCCTTCTCTCGTACATCTTTATATACTAGTACATTTCAGACTGAGTTGGTTAAAGAATGGGCAAAATGTTTGGCATCATCATCAAAACCAACAAGGCTACATTTAATAATGGAACACTTCTCAATTGATATGCAGTCTATATTAGATACATATACTACTTCTGATATATCAGACGATGAGGCATTCGAACAATTAGTTGATTCCTATAAGAATGAGTTTGGTACGGAAGGACATGATTTACATCCTTATAGAGAATTACTGCAATTCTGTCGTAATACAACAACAGGAACATCATGCAATGTAAATATTCATGGTGGATTTATTCCAAGAAACCACGCTGCTAGATTGAACAAAGAATGCCCAGATACACAAAGTAAACATTTATTCTTTAATGAAATGTCGGACAGGGGATATCTTCCAAAAGAAGGCGATGCTATGCACAGTTCACTATTCGAGGATAATTCATCTTATAAACTTCGAGGATCACCCGAACATGAACTATTGATACAGAGTTTAATGAACGGAGCTGATCTTTACTCTCCCATAGAAGAAAGTGCAAATGAGAATGAAGATGACAACGTAGATCAACAAGAAGAAAGACCTATATCGAAACTCTATCAAGCACAACTGTTGAAGGATCACGCAATGGGATACAGAATCGCCTCACTCATGTTAGATCATTATGAAGCAAATGACAAATCACTTTCATCGGATAGATACATTGTTATTGCAGGTTATGGACACCTGGAAAGTCCGCGTTAGTATTGTTTTGTTGTGTACAATAGTGTGTTCAATATGAAGTATTGACAAGTTTACTACTTCATATGACCTTACTTTGCCTTCATTTGATTGCCTTTGCAACCCACATGTTCTAACATACTAATCACTTCTCTTTCATCTTCATGAACTGTGTAACCCGCATCTTCCAGAAACACTACCTTGGAGTACCAGCCTGTGTTAATGGTTATCTACAACAAGAGGCAGTATTCAGTCCAAATGAACAGCGTCGTGCTGCAGCAATGGAGCTACTACTTAGTATATCTCGTCGTCCCATATCAACAGGTGCAAACAATACACATCAAAAGAAATTTGGAGGCAAGGGATCGGCTCTTATTGGTTGTCAAATGATGTATGAGGCGTATCTAGAAGACTCTTACCCGCCAATGGCTGATTTTGTCAATGGTGATGACGAAGATGATGGAAATGAAGAAGAAGATGAAGAAGAAGACGATGATGCCGCTGAACAAACAAAACGAAAGTTGCTAAAAGATCTTTATCTTCAACATCCAACAATTTTAGATGAGTACATCTTGAAATCACAAGAGATAAGTGGGCCTTTACTCAACTATACTGATGGCATTGCAGGATTCGAGAAACCCTGTGCAGACTATTTGTTTGTATATGATGAAGATGATGAAAACATTATTAGTGAAGACGATATAGAAAGCAAGATCAGCAATAATGATTCAAAGTGCCCATTCAAGAAGGATACAGCCAAAGATGCCAAACAGGAAACAGCTTTAGCGTATGAACGAGTTGGCAAAACAGCAGGGACAAAAGGCAACGTTGCTAGAGCACGAGCTATCATGTCACAAATTGGTTATACAGAAGAAGATATGAACTACATTGGTGATGGTGACCTTTACAACTTTCAAGGAGTCGCCAATCCTCACCTTGTTGCCAAGATACAACAAGGAGAAGCTGTGTTAGATATCGGTTCAGGCTTGGGTATAGACTCTTTTCTTGCTATGCGAGATTGTGGTGCCGATAAAGATGATATTATTGGCTCGCCATTTGTTGTAGGACTTGACCTTGCCCAATCAGAAGTCAATCATGCAACAAAACGAGCAACGGAGAGAGGATATTGTGTGCCTGAGAAGATACAGTTCATCAAAGGAGATGTTGAGAAGATTGATAAGGACTTTCCTGAGTTCTTGATGAACAAGTTTAACTGCTGTATAAGCAATGGAGCATTCTGCCTCGTACCTGATAAGCACAAGGCATTCAGTAATGTTTACAAAGCACTCAAGTCGGGAGGACGAATGGCAATATCAACAACAACAATTGTATCCGATAGTTTAGATCCAACATTTGAGTGGCCAGTTTGCATGAGAATGTTTGCAAGCTTGGAGTCTATCATACCAATGTGTGAGAGTATAGGTTTTAAGAATGTAGAAGTTGTCTATGCCGAGAGTCCAATGGAGGATATGGAGATACCAGAAGATGAAGAGGTAGAGGAAGATGAGGGTAATGATACAAGCCAGACTAGTAGTAGTAGGTTCAAGATACATGGTCAGTACGCAGATCAATTCGAGTTTCTGCAGAATATGGATATGGATGAGTTATGTAAAGTTGTTACAGTTTATGGAGAGAAGCCATAGAGTACTCATATCACATGTGCAGTGGTTATCTTCCTCATCAGACCCAAATCTTACTTTTTCTCTTGAATGTCATATGAGCTCGTGCTATATGTCAAACGATAATAGATGCGAAGGGCTTTCATATAACATACTGATTACAGCATGGCTGTGGATACTCGCTGGGATATATCTGATACCAGTAAACCCTGTGTCAAAACAAAAGTGGTATAAACCAAATAAACTTACTTTTTCGAATAATTGTTTATGAACACAAAGCCCGGTTTCTAATGAAAGTGTATGCATAGGGCTTTGATAAAACATACTAATCACTATATGATATTGAGTATTTGTGGAGATATGGTCGATACTAGAAACACTGTGCATGGCAAGGCTAAAATCTGGTGAGGTGCAATGAGAGAGAGCATTTTATCAAATGACTCTATTTGCAATGCCAATGGTTTAATTGTACAATATATGTTAGATAGGGTGTATGGGGATATGTCGGTGGTAAAATATCATCTCTCTAACCATTAGGCACTCACCCACGTACGCCTTTAACGACTAGTTAAGTGAGACGGTGGAAAGAATACTCGTGCTAAATTAGCATATCGTTGCAAAGGATACCGGGGCTCGCGAGAAGTGGTATGAAATTTGCTCAAATTATTTGACCATGGTGCCGCCTTACTAAACACGCCTCCATAATAACAATCCAATAGAGCCATCGATATATAGACTAATTAAATACCATCCTTTAATATCATAGTTTGCCCATGCAAACAATTTTCCCTGTAAATAAATCACAAGTATTTGTATAAAAATTTCACATACACCGACTTTAAGTTTGTTGCACCTGATAACTGAGAGCAACAATACCAAATAAATAAATAACACACCACCCACAATAAATAAATAACAATGGCAAATAATTCCTTAATCGAGTTACGAACATCCTACGATGAATTTCTCCGCACTGACCGATTCGGTTACACTGATCGTATAGGCACAGCAATTGACGATCACATCCAACGGAGTGCACTCAAGGGTGGTGGTAAAGGTGGTGATAGTAATCAACAATCGGGTGGATCATTAATCGGTCATCCACGTCTACGCGTCCCACTCTCTGAATTACGATCATACGATTCACGATTATCAAATGCACTCCAGCGTGACCCATTACGACACATCCGTGCCTTGGAAAGTGCAGCACATGAAATAGCAGTAGAGGAACGTCCGGGGTATGATAAACACGATGTTAAAATGCGTATAGCATTGGGAGGGCCGATTGGTTCGAAGGCATTAGGTCCACGTGAATTAGGTTCTAGTTCATTAAGACGTTTGGTTTGTGTGGAGGGTGTAGCCGTCAAAGTATCAAGTGTTAAACCCAAGGTGGTACAATCTGTACATTATTGTCCTGTAACACGTCAACATGAGGCACGATCATATGTTGATGCTACCGATCCTGAATTGGGATTACCAGCCGTAGATTCATCCGGACGTGAATTACCCGATAAGGTTGTACAGTTAACATCCTCATCCTATCCCACCCAAGATAAGGATGGACATGCACTTGAAACTGAATTTGGATTAAGTATATACAAGGATCATCAAACTATAACATTACAGGAAATGCCGGAAAGGGCACCCATGGGACAATTACCCCGTAGTGTGGAATTAATATTGGATCATGATTTAGTTGATAAGGTTAAGCCTGGTGATCGGGTACAAATTGTTGGTGTGTATAGGGCATTAAGTTCAGCGTCTCAAGGACAGCGTTCTACTAGTGGTGTATTCCCCACAGTCGTATTAGTGAATGATGTACGTATCTTAGGACGTGATTCACATGGATTAGTCTTCACACCCAATGATGTACGTACCATCCGTTCATTAGGGAAACGTTCCGATATTCTAAACGTATTAGGCCGATCAGTCTGTCCATCAATTCATGGACATGATGTTATTAAGAAGGCATTGGCATTACAATTATTAAGTGGATGTGAAAAGAATTTAGCCAATGGGACACATTTACGTGGTGATATTAATATATTAATGGTGGGTGATCCTAGTACTGCCAAGAGTCAATTGTTACGTAGTGCCATGGGTATTGCACCCCTGGCGGTGTCGACTACTGGTAAGGGATCAAGTGGTGTAGGATTAACTGCCGCGGTGACAAGTGATCCAGAAACGAAGGAACGTCGATTAGAGGCGGGGGCAATGGTATTAGCCGATCGGGGATTGGTATGTGTTGATGAATTTGATAAAATGGGGGAGAATGATCGTGTTGCCATTCATGAGGCTATGGAACAACAGACTGTTACTATTGCCAAGGCGGGATTACATGCTAGTTTGAATGCCCGATGTTCGGTATTGGCAGCGGCCAACCCCGTCTATGGACAGTATGATCGTAAACGTCGCATCCAGGAGAATATTGGATTACCCGATTCACTATTAAGTCGTTTCGATTTATTATTTGTCGTGCTGGATCAAATGGATCCCGAGAATGATCGCCGTATTGCCGCACATGTCATCCGTGGACATCGGTATCAGAATGCACAGGGACGTGTTGGACATGATTCCGATTATGATGATGACGATGATGAAACTAGTGATGAAGAAGAGGCTGGTGATGCTGATAAGGCACATGCTATTTGGACACGATCAAGATATGATAGTGGCAATACCTCCGGCGTTCGGCCTGGTGCCGAGGATGATGATCCGCATAGTGATGATGTATTGCAACATGAGTTTTTGCGAAAGTATTTGCACTTTGCCAAAACTAGGATGAAGCCCGTATTGACTGAGGAGGCGAGGGAGTGTATTGCGGGGAGATATGCCGAGATGAGAAGTCGACAAGATGAACGCACGTTGCCGATTACGGCACGTAGTTTGGAAACTATTATTCGATTGGCCAGTGCTCATGCCAAGGTATGTTGTTGTTTTTTATAAGTAGTTTGTTTGCTCTTTCATTTGGCACTAGTTGAGCTCACATATACTGTTTTCTGTCCTCGCCACTTTCCCAGGCTCGACTAAGCAATGTCGTAGAAGCAGATCCCGATGTTGCCGCCGCAATGGACATCCTTAGTTTTGCCCTGTATCACGAGAACACCAAGGTTATTGGTGAAGATGCTACCACCGAGCCAACAGTGGGGCAAAAGCGACAGAGGGATGAGCCAGTCACTGACAGCTCTGATATTGAAGGTACTGATGCACAAAGACAGCGATTGGACGAGGACGGCAGTGGTGATACTTCTTCGCCGGCTGAACCCCAAGGAGATAATACTCTCGCCGAACTCAAGGCGGCAGTATATGCCGAAGTTACAAGATCGCTCGAGGACAGTATTGTCTTTGATGACATTTGCACTAGTGTTGAAGATCGGTCACTAGTAGCCCAAGCCGTCCAATCACTTGAGGACGATGGGAAGATTATGCAAAGTGAGGGAGAAGTATATTTAATAGACTGAGTGTAGAAGTGTGTGATTGTGTGTGGTATTGCATATAAACTGGAGAACGAGTGATCTATCTTATTAGAGACGATGAATCACATGATTCAAAATGGGGAAAGTAAAACAAGGGGGTTAAGATGCTAGCGTTGCTAACAACGTTGTACTTTATAATTTATAAGCAAAGAAAGGTATCCCTACCAAGTTATACTCGACGTCGATACTTGAATCTGCTCTCTTTATTCTTTCATCTATCCCGTGGTGCAATAACAAACAGTTACACAACTTCATTGTGTGTTACATAAGTCTGAACACACACCCAATCACATCTATATTATACAAACCCAATCAACCCTGATCAACAATCCATCCATAACTCCTATCATTCCTTCATCTTAAGCTATGGGAATTCCATCTACTTTTCTTGATTATGGTACTTAGTTTCCTTTTCCACATGCACAGCACGCTTGATTGACCTTCAGCTGATCTGTCCCGGCTGTATTCTGTATAAAATTCTTAGTACAGCGAGCAGTATCCGCGGCAAAATATGAGCAACCCCTATTGGCGGCTGATACAAAAACCGTCCAATTTGGTGTATCCGTGCATATTCCAGAATCATCAGTGTCTTTGGCACAATAGAAGTCTTGAAAAGGAGGAAAGTTATCAATTAAACGCAACGGATCATTATTAGCGTACTCCTTGTAGCATTCAGATTGAGATGGAAGGACTTCTTTACCAAATATAGGAAGAAACATGCCACACGAATCAAACTTCTCCTTGTCGTATGCGATTTGATTTCCGTAACAATAACAGCAGGCTGTAGGACCAGGATAAACAGCTGGATCATAATAAGCACAGCTTGGAGGAGCGAAACCCTCGTTAGAGTTATTACAAGCGCATGCATTCTGGCAGGTAACGCTACTAAGGGGGTTGTAAGCACCTGAAAGCCTTGTATTCGTCTGAAAAGCAGGAATGCCCTTGGTACTAAAGTTCTTCAAGACAGGACATTGGGTGTCGGGGATCTTCACATTAAACAACTCTTGATTTTTGACTACAGGTGGTTTATGTTCGAAATAACTAAATGGTTTACATTCGTTCTCGATACTCTCAGCAGAGTAGGGGCATTTAGTTGGACATTTACATTTGTAGTACTCTTTGTCGAGTACATCAATTCCTTCGAAAGGTGCACATTTAGTACAATCACCAGAGATTGCTCTAGCTGGGCAAACATTTGTGACTGTATTCGGTTCGTTCCTGATTGTCTCACACTTGTCAGTGCCAATGATTTGGGCACAAAAAGCACTGCATTGCCCCAAGATACTTGCATCGTAGTTGGGGGGGAACTTGCACTTGATTATTTTCCCTGTTGATCCTTGTATACACTTAAGTTAAGTAGCCAGTGCAGAAAGACAGAGGAAGAGAAGATCAACGTCTTTTAGTTAAATAAAACAATATATCGCATGCTTACATAATGAAACACAAATAACAATATCTGCTTACCTTAGTCTCGGTAGCTCCACCACAGTTAATTCCAAGTTCAATACATCCAGCTTCGAGTGGATTTGGCTGTTGACAAGAGATCCTCTTACACTTAGGAGCATCGTCCTTGTCGGAACCTGGAAAGCCACAGTTTATATTACATGGAGTGCTTGAGGTTGATTGGCACATGCACGTGGGGTTGGGGTTCTAAATGAAAGAGATAAGTTTGGTAGTGAGAAACTAAAGAAGGGGTAAAGGGAGAGGCGACCAACTCATGGACATATAAGTAACTTACCTCTGCTGTGGGATTATCTGGTTTTTTACATGTACCACAACCACCAGGACAAGCAACATCCTTACTAACCGAGTTGGTAGGATTACTTAGACAGTAATCCCACCAAATAGGTGGTTTTGGTTTTTGGATTTCGCCTGCAGGACACGTATTTGGTGCTGTTGAGATAGCTGTATGCTCACCATAATACACATTACAACTGTCTTCACCTTCTGAAATGGTAGCGTTACAGACGCCTTTCCACAAGCCACCATCCTTGTCACAAGATTCATCATCCTCATCAGTACTGGCCTCGCTTAAACTGTCGAGGAAGATAGAGCACTGCTCATAAGTGATAGAGTCTTTAGTCTTGAAAAGTTCATCTAATGGCATAGATGCCGAGCCTTGATTACCGAGTTGTTCCAATACATATGTGAATGTTGGAGGAACGGTATCCTATATTTGAAATTGAGATGAATAAATGTCAACCGAACTGAACGTGGGATGGTAAAGAATAAGAATAATTATACAAAACACTTACCGTGTAGTAAGCTGCTGAAACAAAAGCAGCAATTATGGGCCTCTCGCTTGTCTGAGATGATACATCATCAAAGGTCATAGCTCCGTTGGGTTTCTTGTTGCCAAAATTGGCATAGAATAAATCAAAGAACTCTTTAGTTGTCATCACACTTGCTCCGCGGTTAGGAATTTCGTCAAATGCATATGTTTGGTCATCCATATCATAAGATGAGAAGGTGTATTCATACTCTCCCCCTTTCCATTTACGGTTGAAAGTACACTGATTAGCCATTTGAGTAAATAATACCTGAGCACCTTTATCTTCAAGGTCTTCATGACACACATCAAGGTCTTCATGACACTTCGTCAGATCATCTGTTGTACGGGACGTACGTAGTTTATCCTCACATTGTTGCAATTCCTTCTGAAGATTCTTGACATTCTTATTGCAATTCTTTGGGGATTTGCCTCGGATACCAGTAGCAAATAGATTGCTATTATCATCATCCTTTTTGCTGCTTTTGCCAAGCATACGGTGGTCGTCGTGGAATGGCTTGACATCGACCTCTTGATGGATAGGTTTGATATCGACCTCACGATGACGATGAGTAGGAGCAAAAATACTTACGGCGCGTTTGAAATCATCATGGAAACTACTGTTGATATTCATATGGGAGGCTTTAATCTGTTGTTATGGCATAATGCAAAAGATAGGGGCATATGAGTACATGAGTACATAGGTTGAAGATAGCAGACGATTATATCTCATCTCGTCCATCATATAAATATAAAAAACACATCATATGCACTATATACTTATATGAACTTACCTCTTCAGCGGCCGACGCAGCGGCACCGAGGAGCATCAATGATGCAGCATTTAAGCAGTATAACTTCATGATTATAATATTGTTTGGTTGTGATGAGTTGATAACAATATTATGAGAGCATCATAGCAAGCAGCATGAAAAGCACCAACTTTTAACTTGTCTCTCAAAAAAAATGATCAATGCCGTGTGTCGATTCTTAGGGGGTAAAACGTAATGGGTAATAGATTTAAGATATACCCTATCCCCAAATTACTAGAAAAGTAACGTAGGAAATAAGGGGGTTAAAGAGGTTCTCCCACATACAACTCGGAAAATAGGAAGGCAATAATCCAGGGCAGTGGAAGTGATTGGTTCTCAAAGTGAATCTCTTTTAGGTGACACGCATATTTCTAGAATAACAACATGTTTTATATCCCTCACACTTACTCATCACCGTGAGAGCGAGATAACATGAAAGGCAAAGACTGTAAGTCACTAGGTATCCTCTAAGTCTACTTCCCATTCCCCTCTCTTTGCTAAGGACAAGATATGAACTAAGGATATGGTAGCCTTCTTTCATCTTTCCAGAGACAATTATGGGGAACAACTCAAGTTAGCGCTTGATGCATATCATCCTTACTCCTCATTGGTAAAACAAAACGGTGCACATGGACTAAGGACTATACTTAGGTTATCAAAGGTAATGTATGGCGATAAACTCAATTTCTAATTCAATTAGCTCTACCCTCAAGTATCTATAAGAAGAGGAGTCATCTTGATTTCACATATACCCTGTGAGATCTTCCAAGACTCTTGTAGCCAATATGGTGGTGTGTCTAGCTTGTATGAGCGTGCACCCGAGTGCACTTGGATAGCAACCGGGTGCAAATCTTGTGTGCGTGTGTGTGCTGGATGGCTGCAACTCTCTAACTCTATAGTTACACCCATCTCCTTGATAAATCATAAACTTTATATAGCGGAGGGACGAATCCTAATATCCCCCCAAACTTCTCTCCTCGACAGTAACATATATCCCCTATTTGACAGGGGTCAGTGAAAAAATTCCACATTTTCTATCTAGAATTTGACACAAGACGAGCCAACTTTTGTGTCGTTCTTGATCTTCTACCCTTATTCCCCTCGCCCCGTACATTCGGCACGACATGTCTATCTAAATATTTTCTCAATCTATCAATAAATAACGGTCTAACACTTGCATGAACATTATTATGTCCCATGCCCTTGATAAATACAGGATCAGCCCTGTATGGTTCAATTACTGTTTCAAATAACCGTTCAGAGTGGTTAAATGGAACTATACTATCCTTGGTACCATGAATAAGCAGTACCGGACTGCGTATACTCGGGGCAAAATCCACATTTGGAAATCGATCACCCGGCAAAGTACATCCACTCTCGAGGACTATTCTATAAACAGATAGGAAGGGTGCGTGTAGGATAAGGCCACCCACGGCATTCCCTTCCTCGGCCGTACGTGCGGCGAGGAAACATGATGGACCTGACCCGAGGGATCGTCCGTACAGGATGATGGAGGAGGGTGGAATTTGCAGAACTGATGTTAGGTAGGAGTATGCAGCGGAGATATCCGCAAAGCAATAATCCTCAGATGGATCACCTGTTTTGTTGATTTTAAAAAGGGGTGGGGATAGAATTAAATACGTGAAGTTGTGAGTGGATATATTTCTAATCACACATCAACGCAATTAATTAAACTGACACCACAGCCCCAATTAACATTAAATACCTTAATCCAATACCTCGAATTTTAACACATAACCAAATTAAATAATAAAATAAAAAATAAACTTACCCTGATCAGTAGCCAACCCATATCCAGTATAATCATACGCAAATATATTAACACCCAACATTTTACTTAAAAATTTACACCAGGGATAAATATTCCCCAAGTCTTCTGCATTAGCATGACTGTATAATATAGTTGGTGCACCTTGTCCTAATCCGCCAGAACCACGAGACATCATGGCTACATTCATTTCTAATTCTTTCGGTGTACGAATTTGTGGAGTGGATGGTGGATTTAATTGATGATGATTGGATGAGTAATACCCACCATTATCATGATCGTTATCACCACCAAATTGATGATGATGTGGTGTTTGTTCGCCTGGTAATGGTGCCCGTATAGCCTCACCGTGATCATCTTTCGCACATTCAATAAAGAATGATGGGATACGTTTACCGAAGGAGTTGGTTAGCCATATTACCTTGGATTCTTTAAGACGTGTTGGTGGTGGTGGTTGGAAGAGGAGACTTGATATTGCGTCTCCCATTATTTATTTATTGTTAATTATATATTTTTTGTCTGTGTGTTAATTTGTTTTTGTTGTGGTTGGTATGATACCGTATGTTGCCTGCCTAATAATAATTTAACGCGACAATTTATATCACTATGCTGATGTTTATTGTGCCAAATAAAATAAACTGTTGGTTTAACAACAATAACAACACGGTAGTTGTTGGTGTCAAAGTATATAAATACCGTTCACTAAAAATCGCTCAACAAAGTCCTCGATTGAATCAAGGCAAGCCGTCAATTCACAGCCGACTCTGATATATTATTAATACACTACTACGATATAATTGTATGACTTCTATCCATTCAGAATGGGCTATTGTTTGTATCGACGTTCACTATTACTATTACCAGTTTTTAACTAAGGCTTTTTTTGGGAGGAGTTGGCCGGTATCTTTTCTCGTAGCCAATTTAAATTACCACAAGGTAAGATCTTAGTAGTAGGCAAGAACATTACAACTCCACCTTACTCCTTCCTTAAAGCCACCATAACAGCCTATCAGGGTGCAGCTATCCGATATCCGATATACATACGCCAACTTCATCATAAAGAGAAGAAGAGTATTATTGTTCAGATATTTAGGCAATATATTACATCGCCACTAAAAGATACCCCAAATTAGATAATACTAGATAGCCCACACATCCAGTCATTGACTGACTAATTGCAAACTCTATCCCGATATCCCCACCAGCCTACTAATAAATATGAAAACTAAAACTACCGCTACTAAGAAGAAGGCCGCTTCTTCACCCAAGAAGAAGTCCACCAACAAATCACAAGTGGCTCGGGCTATGCCTGTGCATGTTCCTAATACCAATGCAAGTAACATTGTTCAACTCCAACAGCGATTGGCATACATTCAACAACTTGAACAACTCGACCAATCCAATGCCCAATTACGGCAAATGATGAATGCACAACTTGCTTCACAGCAACAAATGGGCAATAGTGGTGTAGTATTGCCAACCTCAACACCGAGTCAGTTGCAACATTTACAACAACAAGTTGTAGCAGCACAAATTAATCAAGTTAATAACCGAAAGGATATGATTCATCAAATTGATAAAGAGATTAGGGCAAAGATTCCAAGTGTACAAGAGAAGAAGAAGAAACCGAGTTCCTCTTCTGAAGATAAGGTTGAAAAGGTAGTCATCAAGGCTGAACAATTATTCCATTTAACTGTTTCACCTGGTAGACTTGGCTTAACTATAGCAATGAACCCATCCGGTGGAGCGACAATTACAGTAATTGACCCGATATGTACATTCTCAAGTAAGATTAATGTTGGTGATAGGATTGTTACAATTGACGGAAAAGATGTATTAACATTGGAGGATATTAAGAATGGGAAGGATCGTGCTCGTACATTTGGTATTATGCAAAAGGTCAAAGAGGATAATATTACAATTCAGAAAGGACCAAAAGAGATTGAGATTGCTGCAAAGATGGCCCAGAATACAAAGGAACCGTCTTTGACGGCGGCAGCTGCACTTGAAGTTGCTGAAATGTCTAAAGACATAGTAGCTTTATCTGCAACAAAAGCCGAGAAGACGTCTCTACCCGCAATAAAGGAGGATAAGAAGAAGAAGACAGCAGCCACATCTACAACCGTTACAGGAAAGAAGAAGAAGACAAAGAAACAGAAGGATCCGAATAAGCCAAAAGGTTTCAAGAGTGCCTACAACTTTTGTATGGCAGATGCTCGTCCAATCGTAAAGGCAGCAAATCCAGATTTATCATTCCGTGAAATGCCAAAGAAGCTAGGAGAATACTGGCAGGCATTATCAAAGGAAGAACGTATGCCGTATGAGAAGATGGCTGCGGCAGATAAGGAGAGGTATGATCGTGAGATGGCGGTGTATAATGCTAAGAAAGATGGATCAGGTGAAGCGGTTGCGGCTAGCAAAGATGACTCTGTTGAGCCACAAGAAGGAAAGAAGAAAAGGAAACGGGAAGGTATTGATACTAGTGATTATAAGGCAGTTGGCACAAATGATAGTGTGGAAGTAGTAGAAGAAGGGAATGCAAACAAGAGACTTAAGCATGAAGGATTCTTTACTCGGGTGTTCAACAAAATCAAGGGAATCTTCTCATAAGTGTTCTGTAGAAGGCAGGCGGCGATAATGTTAATCAGCTAAAGGCAAGAGAAGTAATGTATAGTTCATAATGAATAAAGTTGCTGGGTTATATCTTATTGATATCCTTCTATAGTACTTAGAGCGCTCCACTCATCCGCCCAAAAGAATAACGAATCATGAATCTTATCTCCTTCTCTGTATACTTCAGGCCTGGAAAGTAAGAACCCTTCGAGATTGATCCATGTTATAGTACGATTGCCATACCTCGTTCGGCGTTCCTTAGCCGATAACTCATGAAACCATTTCACCAAGTCTTTTTGATCATCTGTACTATTCACATCCCGTGAGTAGTTGTACTTCTCAAGTAAGATGGGAGTTGCTTCGGAGTTACTCAGAATATGTCCATCACTACCAGGTAACGAAACAAAGCTAGCAATGTCATCGGTGGATATCATTGAGGCACATATATCAGCTAGTTTTCGATTAGCATTCCGAAGGTGTTTATGCAATTGCCAGTTGATTCTTTGTACATTCAAAGATGTAGAATCTACAACTGGCCAGTGATGTTGTTGAATTGGATTAGCACCTCTCAATAAAATATTGCCAGGGAGTGTCAAACCAACTTGACAAACAGTCCTTATCACCATTGTGGCTATTGATTCGACATTGAAGTTGCCATGTAATAAGTGATGCAAACCTCCACTGTATAGAAATGTATCTGAAGTCGTCCGTCTCATATCATCATACTCAGCCCTAAAGAACTGAAGCATGTCCATGAACTGATCACTCTGGCCTTTGTATTCGGCCTTTCTATGATGTGCATAAGGGAAACCAATCTTATATTTGATATCATAGTTTCCTTTATCCGTATGTTGTATGTCACTGAAATCTTTCACGATTTTACCAGGCATTGTGGAGTCGCCAACCCTAAAGTGTCTTATCTTGTTTGGTATACGTTTCTTTGGATCGTAGTCTAAACTGCAATCAAAGGGTGTCCATTCTGCTTCTAAAGACATGTTCAAGATATGTGGAGGATGTTGTGGATGATCTTCTATCCAGCCTCCTTGCAATATGTATCCATTATTAGTGTTGTTAGAGCACGGTGAAAGAAGATTACTTGTTGATGACTTTCTAATTCCGCTGCCATTTAGTAGTGACTCCACCTTCACTGATGCTTCTTTCCAATACAAAGGACCAAAGTCTAATGTATGATACCCGTCATCTGTATGCAGTTGATGGGGTAACTTTAATCCCTCATGACAGGTATAGTAATGACGTAACGATATACTGGCATTCTGTTGCTTTTGTTGTCTTCTTGGAAAGTACAATCTAGCATTATATTCGCCATTCAAATTATCATATGTAAAAGTTGCTGACTTGAAAACTGTATAGTTACTCGAATGTATTGATGATGACCAGTATGTTTGATAATCTACAACAAATACATCTCCACCAGATTGCCTTTGTTGTATATTGTTATTGTAAGCATGAAAGGTTATGTTTATTGAGATGAAAGAGTCATGATCATTTTCAATGAGTGAAATATTTGCAATACTATTATTCAATGTTGCTTGTATAGATGTTGGTCCATCTCCGGCACATGTATAGTTGGCAACCTCAGCTGCATCTATAATATCATACCAATGCTTATCGATATCATTATCATCATGACATGGATTTATAATATCAACCTGCTCATACTTCGAACTATTGTTATACCTTTTACTTTGATAATAATTACCAGCCAAGATAAGCATATCCTCATGGTAGTATATTCCGAAGACGAAAAGAGCTACGGCGAGTAGTAAATGAGTACTTATCGATCTCATAAGACAACTCTAGAGGCAAAGAGACCACCCAGTGCAGTACAGCATTTATTATTGGAAATTTTCATAAAAATATTATGAGAGTATATTTCTTTATCTAAGTAATATATCTCCTCTATAGACTTCCACCAACAACTGATATGCTGCCGTATTGATTATGTATACGAACGCTTTATTCTCATTACACCATTTAAGATACTTACATTCTCTACTTGGTGGTGGTTCTTTGATTTAGCACTTCTACAGCGGTCAAGCGGTATCCTGATTTTATCATTTTTTTAGATCTTCTTATTATTGCAATTCGGCGGCTTCATATATCCATCATGTCTAATATATCAATGCTATGGAAGCTATGTATGCTATGTATACTCGATATAGTATTATCGTTCTCGCCCGCTAGTTTGAGATCCGTATATTCAATCACAAATGGAGCAAATAATGATAGATGGAGATTGATGGATACTGCGTCATCAGAAGAAGATGATGAAGATTGGAGAGCATTTCGGGCAAAGCTGGTCATGTCCGAGTCCGAGAGTAGCAGTAGTAGTACTAATGATGATGTTACCAGTAGTAGTGACGAAGACGATGATCTTGATGGCTTCGGAGCATTGTTCAAAGATACAGCAACTACATCTTTTACACCATTAGATCCAGAACAATGGGCATACGATTCTGGAAAGGTTATAGAAAAGGGTGCAGTTATATTAGGTGGTGTGGAACAGGACTTTGGTTTTGGGTTGCGTCAACAATACTTTCACAAAGCTGTGATATTAGTCTTGGATTATGACGAGGCCACATTCACTAAAGGAATCATACTCAACAGACCAAGTGATAGAATGATGGATGATGATGTTAATGATGGATTGAAATGGAGAGTGTGGTTTGGTGGTGATGTTCAAGGGCTAGATTCTGTATTGCCTGATATTATATGCTTGCATTCGCTAAAATCTGACGAGGCGAAAGAGGCCAGTGTGAACGTTATGAAGGACATACATTGGACTTCATTTGATAATGCCAAGAAGCTTGTAAAGAAGGGTGTTGCTAGTGCTGACGACTTTTGGTTATTTGCCGGCTACGCTGGTTGGGGACCTAATCAATTGGCTGGTGAATTAGATCGAAAAAGTTGGTACATGTGTGCTACCGACAGCCAAACGCTGCTAACAGAACTTGCAAGACAAAGTAAAGGAGTCGACGTCAGAGAAGCTGGATTAGATGTGTGGGAACAACTAATGGGTATGATTGGTAAAGAAGAAACTGCAAATGAATGCAGTGGTAGCTTTGATGATTATATGCTAAAAGAATGGAGTTTAGCGAACCTGGCACAGTCTGATCAGACGGGAGAGATAGGCATGACCAAGTCAATAAAGGGAGGCATGGAAGTTAGTAGTGGTTCGGTAGATCAACTCATGATGGATGCAGCACAGCTGGCACTATCACAGGATATCTCGGCGGGTACATTACTTCGAGCCTCGTCAGCTGATCGATCTCCATTTCTATTGACGAAACAAAACTTACATCATTCTTTGGTGTTGGTAGTACTTGAAGATGACAATGTATCATTAGCTTGTATGCTCAATCATCCAGCTAACAAGGGATGTGATGTGACAAATAGCAAGAAGGAGAGATCTTCTATACCAATACGCTATGGAGGGGATTATGCGATAAAAGGACAGGGTGCTATGATGTGGATCCATTGCTCTGATAAACTTCGAGAAACAGGTATAGGAGAACCGTTAGGGAAAGAATGTAGTATCTTCAAATGCACAGAGGAAGATGCCAAGAGTGCTATATCATGTGGTGTAGCCAATGAAGACGACTTCCTAATCACTAGTGGTCTAATGGTATGGCCAAAACGGTTAGGTGGTTCTCTTTCCGACGAGGTAAAGCAGGGTACATTTGAGGTGGTTGACTCGTCAAAGATTATAGAAGTATTCCAAACATTACAAAAGCAAGAAGTGTTGAACAAAGATAATTTAGAAAGAAACCTTGAGATATCCAATGAAGCTTGGGTAAAGTCAGCATCAGATGCGTCTCCGCCAAGTGATGAAAAGAGCACTCTGACGGTTGGTATCGGTGAAGGCTTTGATGAAGACGATGAAAGCTTCGTATTCAATACTGATAAGAAGGTTTCAGAGCTGTCCATAGAAGCACAGACAAAATGGGTGGCCACCTTTCTTCTTGGAGAGCCATCGCTGAAATAGCTTCTTGGATGGAGGCGGCAGAGGGCGGCAGTGATATAATTGATGGGATATGATTGTGGTTCTGCTGCTTTATACATTATATATACTCTAACTTTCTAGGCAACACTGATTGAGATGATTGGTTCTTCACTAAAAGAGAATATGTAGATTTGTCGACAAAGAAGAATAGACTAAACTAACAATAACTGTAACAGTTGAACTAGAGTAGAGTAGATAGAAGTCGTAGTAGTATGATGCAAGGCAATAAACTTGGTGTTAACAATTGTGTAGTATAAATGCTAGTACTCTGAGATGGACCAACATTATCAACCCGCAAAACTCGTGTGTACACGAGATAGACAATGATAACCTCCTCTAAATCCTCTGAGAGACGATAGAAGAGAGTATAATCATATCCTCAAAACACCAATGGATTAGAGCACAAATGAAAAACAAAAAAATAGGGCACGACGAACAATCTTTGTGATGGTAGTTCAATTTAATGAGCCATGCCACCCCTTGATCGGGCGATTTCCCCCCGCTTAGTAGCAGCTTTGTCAGCCACGGCCTTGACTTTCTTCGATTGCTCATCGCGTTTCTTGGCCTTGCCCTGTGCTTTCATCTGCTGTCGAAGTTTCGCATTCTCCTTCTCGAGGTCCATCCTCTTCTTCTTCTCTTCCTGCCTCTTCTTCTTTTCAACAGTGGCTATCTTCTCAGCGGTATGAAGCTCCTTCTGCATCTTGGCATTAGGGGTGCTTTGTACTGCAGAGTAAATATTTGTCAGCAACTCCTTGTTTACATCGTCACGCTTGATGTACTCGGTGTGGTTACTTTTCAACGTCATTTCTTGCAACTTTTGACCTTCATGGAGACTACCGAACTGTTGTTCCATCCATTTCTTCTCCCTATCTGTTTTAGGTCGACCATTCTCATTCTTTGGTGTAAAGTTACTAACTGACGCAGAGTACGACTATGAATCATCAGCAGTAGTAGCAGTGGAAGTATCAAAAGACACATTCAATGGCACCACATTCTTCTTTGCAGTCGAAAGAAGATCTCGTTTTTCATTGACGACGTCGATTTGTTTGTTTGAAAGATTCTCCTTTTCCTTGTCTGGAGTATGAATTGCAACCATGGTTGAGTTGAAAGAAAGTTCTTGGTCGATGTCGTTTAATGAATTGTTAAAGTCAAAGTGAAAAATCGAAATGAGGGCTCCAAGATTTTGGGCGGGGGCTCCAAGTTTTTGGAACCCCATTCTCTCCCACTAAGCCAGCCAGTTTTCAAATTGTTGAGACTTATTATCTTGATTGAGATGGTGACGATGAATTTCAATTGTCCAGAAGGTAAATGGAAACAACTCGTATAATCCAGTATCATCAGAACTATCAACGCAGCTATTAGAACAAATCATTACTGGAGAACGTATCAATCCCACCTTAGCAAAAAGAGCTCTACAACTACATCTCTTAGTACATCAGAGGTCATTGGATATATTGTATGACAATCATGTCTCGTCTTCCAACGAGGGAGATGCCGAGACTGCTCGTTGCAACACTAATCGGCTGTTTGATAAAATCAATGGTGAAGCTGTTACAATTGTGAATCAGAGCATAGCGGAATGGCAAAATGAAGCACCTTCTCTGCCTTGTGAAGACAATAGCCAGACTGATACTCCACTGGGAAACTCTGATGGAGGAGTGGTATCTTCACAAGAAGTTGCCGCTGCTGTTGTTCAGAATCTCGTTACCAACGAGGCTCTATCTCTTGTTGATTCGACAGTAGATTTATCTGTAACAGCCCCTTCGTCTAATGATGCTGTAGCGAAGAAGCATCCAGTACCAAACATGTCAGACTTAAGCCTCCGTATCGAGAATCACTGCCAATCTCTCAAAGCTCACAATTCAAACTTTCTCGAAGTGTTGGAGTCTCGATCTATCGCTGCCGAGAGAAACACTAACGATGTATATCACCTCATTCTTGGCCGGTGCAATATTTCAACTGTATTCAACCTTTCTATTTCCCTTGTATGTAAAGGGGAACTTAAGCTTGATGAGATTGATGCATTGAATCGCATAGTTTGGCTAGCTCTTGAAGGGAAGATGGCAGTCGTCTCACATGCAAAGGAAAAGAAGATTGCTTCGATCACTGACAAACTTGTCAACACCCACAGTGATGATGACTCTATCTCACTTTCAACCATTCTACAAACATTTGTGAGTGATGACGGTGGTACCTCATCAGCCGAAAGGAAGGAGGACAATCATCCACTTGCCATGGCAGCTCGAAGAGCTACTAACGAGCATGAGGGCAATTTCAGGTGGGAACGACATGCAGTATTTTCTCAACAAGTACAAAACTCTCTTGGAAATCTTGCGTTGATAACAGCAGGGGCACGGGTGCTATCCATGTTCACCTTTGATAGCCTTGCCAATATCCTAGACGAGAATGACAAGAATACACTTGAAAGTTACCTGTCATTATGTGAACACATTTGTACCGATGATGAAGAGTTTGCTTTAATTGGAACACAATCTCTTGCTTGGTTCTACGATTCCATCATCTTTCCAGTAACATAGATGAAGTTCAGTAATTGTGGCCTTTAACAGGTATCCTGTTAAATGGTTCTGAGAAGTGAGGCTGGAACCTGCATGTAGCATCTTCGTAGCCCTAGTAGAGGTGGTTCCCGAAGGAATCTGATCAAACTTTGTACTAGTAACTTGATCAGGAGATTCCTAAATTTTTCAAAAAGTGGTATTAAAGTCTATTTTTGAGCTATATACGACCTGCTTTAGGCCACAATACTCAAAAATGGAATACTTGGAAGTGTCGCATTGGCCTTTGAGCAGCCATAACTCCTCTCCTCGTCCATATGACGAAGGTATCCAACTAATGGCAAATGTTCTAATCGACCTGGGCAATCCACCACCCGAGTATGAAGGCCTGAAATTGACTTTAAGGATTGAGCTCATAACCTTCTGGGGAGCCATGGTTCATATATGGGATATTAGCCGACCCTCCTTAGCAAGGAGGGCCGGCAAAGGGGCGCCCTCTCCCAACCAAGCTAATCAGGCTCTCTCTAGTGGTTCATAGTATTGCTTGCAACACTTGTTAGTGTTGTAAAGAGCTCATAGGGTGCCACAGGCGAAAATTTGAGCCCTACATGCCGATCGTACCCCCTCGGGCCATGCAGCGGGGGGTGTGAGGTGTTGGTGTCCTACAGAGCTATGATAGAAGGTTGGCAGGCAATGTATAACTACTTTTTTAAAGTGGGGAGTGCCCCCAGACTCGTGAGATAGGTGTCTGGCTGGTGGTGCAGTCTTGTAGAGCACGAGCATAGCTTTCAGAATCACCGCCATTTTTTATCTGAGGTTGAATTCTCGTAGAGATAGGGTAGCTAGAAGTTAGCTTGGGCCATATATGGGCCAGTAACAGGATTCCTGTTAATACACGACATCAATCTATATATAAAACAAAACAATATTCCATTGCCGCACACAACCATAGCCTCAGAGCCCTTACTCAGCCCCACAATAGCTTCTTGATGGGAACTATAGCTTTGGGTGAAATGAACACGCTCCATTTCAAGTATTCACTCTCATAAAAGATCTTATTCACCTTGTATACAGCATACGACACAACAATAACTTGCCACCAAACAGACTTGATATTGTTACTGTGTCTCAATACTCTACATACAGAAAGTCCAACTCCGAAGAAGACGAAGGCATAAACGGCAAGAATACAAACAAACTGAAGTATCAATGCTGTGCTGAACAACACAAGGCCTGTCACGACAAGCTCCTGCCAAATAGAAAGAGGAAGAGGAGGGAGATAACCAAAGCTGTGCAGACCGACAAAGAAGAGGCGATTCATCAGGCGTAGACTTCGATCAATTCTGTATTCATCTCGTAGATGTTTCCACGCTGCATATACGATGCATGTTTGTAATTCTGTTAGCTGATATTAAAGACAAACAATATATGATATGAGACATGATATATAAAGTATACAAGTAAATACATACAAAAAAATACGCTTACCAACACCATCTCACTCTTTTCATCTTTCTCCGATGGTTTCTTGGGCAACTTGAAGAACTTAATAAGATTTGCCTGGCTATCCTTATCAATGCGGTAGACGTTTTTGTTCCGCTTGCCAGGTACTCTCTTGATGATGCCATATCCTGCCAGCTTGAGAATTTCTCCTCTCGACTCATCACCACCTAAAGCTTCAAAAGAGAGCAAGTTGTGGTGTAGAAGTGATATCTTCCACATGAGCTTGGCCAATCCCTTCTTCCTTCCAATATACCAACACTTAGCTTTGAATGAAGGAATGTGTATAGAGATACTCTTTGCTGTTTTTGAGTCCAATCTGCTTGCTCTTTTCTCCTCTCGTTCACGCTCACAATCAGAGCAATCACATCCACAATCGGAATCATCATCCTCACTATCATCGAGTAGCACTGTCTTGAGACCCTTAATCTTGACAAGTAGAACATCACGACATCGAGGACATTCACAAAAACGGCGATTGTCACTTTGTACACTTTTTGAGTAGAATTTACGCACGGGGTACTCATCCGGCTCGTCGTCATATGATCGGTACTCCCCAGTATTAGCTGAGTCTGCTCGTGTGACAGCTAATTTGAGAATGCAAGCGGCACAGAACCGTGTCGAGGATTTTTCTTCTCTCCCCTTTGTACCACAGCATGGCAGTGTTACTTAGAAGAAATGTTGAGGATGGATACATGTCAGAGCTTATATAATTTGGTAGTAGCGGTACACAATTTCATAGACCATTCGTCTTACCTAGACTTTTCCATTTATGATTTGGTTCATCAAGACGAAAACAAGCAGCACATCGTGCAGTACCGCAATCCTCATTAAGATCTCCCTCGTCACTATCTTCCTCATCATCGTCAGGTCGAATCCTTGAACATAGATTTTCCTTTGGCCGGCGGCTTGATCTCCTTGCCAAATCACTCATATGATTTAGAAATCCTTGAAACATCTGTGAAGGATGATATGGACCAGAGTCGTCATCATCATCTTCCTCTGAATCATCATCATCATCTGTATTGATCCCATCCGTAGTACGTCCAGAGGAATTATATAAAGTGTTAGATTTCTAGTTCAATAACTATTGACTCTATTGGAATAAATCTTTCAACTTACCAAGTTGCTCCATTCGACCAATGGCATTCATTGCATCTCCAATACCAAGGCCGGGTAGTCCAGGGTTAGAAGATGCAGGTGTAGGCCTAGTGAAGCTGAAGGGTGTACGTGTAGTTGATGTACTTGTCGTTGTTTGGGTATTAGTACCAAATGGGCCAGGGAGTCCAGTTCGATGAGTAGTAGATGCACTTGTCGGGTTTGTTTGGGTGTTACTACTACCAGTAGCAGTTCCACCACCTCCAAATGATAGTCCATTTGAAATACCGTCACTATCCGAATCATTATCTCCTGTTTGTGCATAAATAAACCCACCCCATTCAAATATTAATAATAAAACATGAGATTAAAGATTTAGATTGTTGAACAATTTATATGTTTGTGTCTAATACTGCAATACCATAGAATAAACAACTGTTAAACATAACTGCACTGTACAATATCTTAATACTCACCTAATGCACCAAACCTGTTTCCAGTCCTATTACTACTACCATTATTTCTCCCTCGTCTTGCAGTACTTATTGTTGCTGGATTTGCAGCAGCTGTATTGTCAATGTCCTCCAATGGCGGCATAGACTCATCATCACTATCTGATACCTCTCCAGAACGCTGGGAACCACTACGAGTAGCAGCAGTTGTTGTAGTAGATGAAGGATTATTATTATTATTCGCTTGTTGAAGAAACCCAATTGCACTCGAAAGATTATTGGGGTCAGACTGAGGAGGTCGTCTTGCTCTAATAATCCTCCTTCGAGGATTAATCTCAGATGGAGGAGCAAATAAATCACCAGCGGGTGAACATCCTGGACAGTTGCAATCATCCTCACAAGTTCCACTGCCTCCGGTAGTTGTGTAAGTTGGTAAATTTGACATAATAATTCGAGTAGGTGCACCTTATCAATTTTTTATAGTTCAAGTTATATGTATATTTGTTCAATATATTAAATTTTGTGTTGGATGCGTTAATTATATTGTGCGTATGTATAATATTGTAGGTGCACCTTACAATTTTGCAAGTTCAAGTTATGTGTTCGTGTATAATTTATTTAATATATTGATAATTTGTGGTGGATTGGGTTAACTGCAGACAACTATACCGATAAAAGAACGTGTTTAAATTAGATTAGATGCTATTAATAATATACCATATGCCTTATTGACTAATCTACATAAGTTCAATTTTAGAGGGCACATGTGCGGGGCATGTTATCCCCGATAAAATATGCGCACAAATTTTGAGTTCGTCTTTTTTAGACTGATTTATTTTGATTGCCTTATTATGTTGTTGTCTTTTGGTATATAGGCTAGGAGGACAATACATGTAGACATAGTAAGGTGAGAAAATCTTTTAAGTCTTTGTCTCTTTGTGGTTCATCTATGAGAGAACAAACTCGACTCATATGAGCTTCACAAGATTCACAAGATTGAGTACCTATTTATTTGAGATCTCTAATGTTTATTGAGTTGCTATTTCATTCTCTAATACCACCCACTAACGACTGCCTTATCTTGTATTGATTGAATATATAGCCTTTTCGATACAGTAATAAGGTTTGATTACAATGGAGGAGCACAACATTGATTACGATAAGTTAGTTAGTACAACCAAAATTGAAGACATTACTTCCAACGAATATCATCAATACCTTCTGCGCCAGATCAAAAATAATGATCCTGATTGCACGTATTTATGTTTATCCCAAGATGGTGATGAGTATGAGTATCTTCCTGACAATCTCCAAGATTTGGGATGGCTGGGTTACTTTATTGGTAAAAGTACCACCTTACAAAGCTTGGTAATTGAAGGCATCAATTTATTAGATTCACCTAGTGCTATGGAATTATTTTGCTCTGAAGTCAACCAAAACCGGACAATCGAGAGGATATCATTGTATGGTTTAAATCCTGTACAAACAAATGCCCTATTCAAATCAATGAAATCTTTCCTCCAAAGTAACAATAACCTCACTAGTATTAATTTCATCGCATCTGAATTGGACGAATCAGCATGTCAACAGATTTCATTGTCTATTGGAGGGCGCAATAGTAAAATGTCTTTGACAAGATTTACTATTGAAGATTGTATCATAGAAGATAGATCGATGGTAGATATTATCTTAGGTTTGAGCTTACACCCTCAGCTAAAAGAGCTCGACTTGACAAGTTATGATGGTGGTGAAGGCATGGGAAGAAATAGTTGCCTAGCATTAGAATCCCTTCTTCATTGGACAACGACTGATTTATGCGGTCTTCGTTTGGCTGGGAATTTAATTGGTGATGAAGGAATGAAAATAGTTTCAAAAGGGTTGGTCAACTGCAAGTCACTGCATACTCTTGATATAAGCTCAAATAATTTGGGGGGCGACGGAGTAGATTCTTTAGTATCTGCACTCAAGAATTGTACCAAGCTGAAAAGACGAACTCAAAATTTGTGCGCATATTTTATCGGGGATAACATGCCCCGCACATGTGCCCTCTAAAATTGAACTTATGTAGATTAGTCAATAAGGCATATGGTATATTATTAATA
>Ga0214479_100227_pt1 | contig 35671 bp, 24 predicted proteins | sample M1_20Mar14CPVII9_5_FD_165054 | JGI IMG/M metagenome (GOLD analysis project Ga0214479, IMG submission 165054) | Marine eukaryotic communities from Monterey Bay, California, United States - M1_20Mar14CPVII9sort6BwellE14 | ecosystem: Environmental > Aquatic > Marine > Unclassified | place: USA...
ACGGTCTCAAAATGGCAGTGGTGTATCTAAAGAGACACAAGACTCCTCCGTCTTCATTGTTGTTGGGGCTGTCTTTCTATATGGTATAGTAACATTAGTGATTTCATGGGCTGGACTTGCTGGTGGTCTAGGTGGTGGAACTGGAACTATGCATGGAAAGGATGGATGTTGGGATGTCACTTATTGTTTGAACTCGTCGTCTGTGCGATTCATTTACATGCTCTCACTGGGTATAGCATTAGTGTTTACAGTTCCTGTTATTCTTTACCCAAGTACAGAAATGTTGGAAGTTTGGTTAGACGAGCGCAAGGATGAAAGAGAAAAGGCAGAGGCTGTCGCCACTATGAGGAGATTGCGGTCACCGCCACCGGGAAGACGAAGTGAGGCAATTAAGCTTCGAGAAAAGTCTATACTGCCCGAAGATGATGACACAGTCGATACTATGACTGAACTTCAAAGCCCATCTGCACTGGGTATCAATACACAACAAGACATTGAATTGAGAGACATGAGTTGTTCTCCTGGTGATGTTGGTGGTTATACCGCCCCATCTTGTGCTCCAGAGCCATCTCCTCTGTCTAACCAAGACGATACTACGCAGAATAATACTACAGCAAAGCCTGAGAGCTCTAAGAAGGCAAAGGCCAAGAGAAAGTTAAAGTATTGGAAGCTACGAATGTTCCTTGCTGCAACTATATGTATAATTGGAACACTAGAAGGGTCATTTCCATCGATACTCAAAGCCGCTGAGGTCATACGAGGTATAGGCCTTTCCATCGCAGGCCTTATCTTTCCTCCGCTACTGTACATGTCCGCAGTGGGTGGTAACTTTTCAGTACCAATGGCAACAGCAATGGCTTTGCTGATAGGTTTAGGAATGTTCAATATTGTGTTGGTATTGATGAGTGCCTTTGGATCAAAAGACTACATCAGAGAAGAAGGGCGTAACCAATTTTATGATCTTTAGTTAGTTGTCGATAACATTTGTATATAACTTTACTAAATGTTTATATGTACAACTGATATGTCCTTGGTATAATACCATACTAACTGGCTTCCTTGAGCTCTTTTCTATTAACTTTTAGTAACCAGGAGTCTTTTGTAAATGGGACATAGGAAATAATTGTTTACGTTGCTATGATGTTGGTGTTAGCATCATCTCTGTATTGTTTAGTATATGGTGGTAGATATATCACAGCAAATAATAGAAGAGGAGAATAACGGTTAACGGTAAAAAGAAGAGAGCCTCCCGATCGTTAGGCGTTAGTAGGGGATCTAGATCATCACTGGGAAAATTGTGATAGTATCAAGTGATAGTATCAGTATCGAATAAGTTGCTGTATCGTATTGTTTGATGTTGGGGTAGATATATCACTGCGGATAGTAGTATAAGATGAACAATGGTAGAAAGAAAAGAGCCTTTGGCGCCACTTTCCGATCGTTGAATGATTTAGATCAATATGATTCACCTTCTGAGAACGATGGTGGTGCTTCTGCCAACAATAACATAAAAATACAACACATACAAGATCTACCAGATGACAAGGCAGCACAGAATGTACTTAGAAGAATACATTCTGAATTTCATACAATCATTGAACGTCGGGGATGGACGGTAACAAGTATCACAGAAATGTGTAAGTATTAGTTTGTATGATTGTATTTGAATAGCATGTGAACCATTACTTATTATTTCTTGCAATCTAATATACTGGTTCCCATTATTTCAATTCTTATTATTTGTCGACTAGGCTGTTGGTAAGTTCTGTTGAATCTAATAGGATGGGCAATATAACCTTCTTTACACTTATTTTTACTATACACTCACATCTTATGTTCTTTATTTTATCTTAATCACATTCTTCATATTATAGTGGCGATGGAATTGATTGTTTGAAGAAAAGAAAGTCAAAGGTTATGCCTAATAATGTATTGGGATATAATAGAACATCTACTTCATATCGGGGAAAAATTCATGACATACATTTACGCCTGAGACGACCAGGAACTCATGAACTAATAGATTATGAGAGTATAGCTGCAACCATGTGTCATGAGCTTGCACATTGTGTTCGTGGTCCACATGATGCTCACTTTTACAAGGTGAATACATTATTTTCTTGTAATCTTGCTAAGCATAGTTATCACAATCTAATGCTTCAATCTTTCATTCAAATTAACACACAAGGCCATGGAAGAGATAGAGGAACAGTATGCTGTATTCTTGGCAAAAGGAGTAGTTGTAGATAAAGATGGCTTCCCTCTTGGTAGCTCTGAAGCTCATGTACTGGGTAGCGGCGGCGGTGGTGGTGGCAATAGAAATAATAGAGGTAATGCTTTGGATGCTGCAGAATCACGACGAAAGAAGGGTCAACATGGTCTAACATCGGGTTATCGTCTTGGTGGTAGTAAAGCCAAATCACAACAGAAGGATCCTCGTGAAGCTGCTAGAATAGCCGCAGAGCGAAGATTACTAGATGCACAGTATTGTCTACCGTGCAGTGAAGTTATAGAGATACTTGGTGACAGTTCTGACGAAGAAGAGATTGATGATGACGACGATGATGAAATAGAGGTTGTGGGTACAACGAAAGGGGCAAAAACGAGCCGCCGACAAAAAGAAGACTCATATTCCAACATGAAACCAGCTGCCAAGAAATCAGATGATGATTGTATTGATCTGACATTGGATGACTCGTTTGATCTAACACCTGTAAAGAAGAAGCCCTCAAAGAAGTCGAAACGAGCAATCAAAACTGGTGACGATCTAAACTGGGCTTGTCCGAGATGTACTTTATCAAATAGCACACAGAATTTAGCTTGTGACGCATGTGGAAATGAGAGACCGTCTAATAAGACTATACTTGAAACATGTGCAAGAGGTTGAAAGGGAAGATGAGATTGCAAATGTCAAAGAAACTGAGATTAAACAATCGTTACAGACCTTTGGAGGCTTCAACATCTATGGAAGTAAACGGAATGCGTCGGGAAAGATGGACCACTTGACCTAGGTAGGAGGAAAGGAGTGATTACATAGCTCTGATGTTTATAACATTAAACGTGGCTTTACATTTCAAAACTTCCACTCTAGCTTCCCTAACACATATTAACTTCTCACTTTTACATATATACACGTTTCCCTTAGATCTTTAAGCAGCTGAAGCTCTACCACTGTTCTTCCTCTTCAATGGCGGAAGTCTCGAGGGCATGTCGGATGCGGTGGCCTTCGGAGCTTCTACTGTGCCTTGAGTATCAAGTTGTTGACGTCGTTGCAACATGGACGGTCCTGGTCCCTCTCGGAGGTCTCTTGCTGCCATCATCATAATCTCTTGGTGGGTCTTAGAGGAGTTCATAATCTTTGAAATCATCCCTCTAGTCAGTCCAGAATGACTACTTCCAAGTGATGACGACATAGCTGGAAAAGGCATAGATGATGCACCGCTTCGACCTGACATCATTCTCCTTCTCTGAAGAATAGCAAGATAATCACTGTTACTCATATTATTCATGAACTCAGTGTTACTTCTTGGACTGACGTCGGAGAAAGGAAAAGAAGACTGAGATGATCTCCCCCTACCAATAGACATTTCATTCATTAACTGCATCTCAATGCCCCTCAGTTGCTGCTGTTGTTGTTGAGCAGCAACACGTTCACTTTCGGTTGGAGAGATGACGTTCACATCTCCAGTTGCATATCCCTGTGAGGCCGAGCCGGTACTAGACATACTGCTTCGCCTTTCTTGCATCATCATTTCCTTGGCCATTTGAATCTGTCTTTCAGTCCTCTCCTTCTCCATTTGGATCTGAGTCAAACGGGAAGTCAGAGAACGTATGTTCATGTCTTGAAAACGTTCTTGAGGTTCGGGCGGAGGAGGATATTGAATCGGGCGTGTGAAACTAGGAACGTTGTTGGATGATCTCTGATACTGACCACGAAGTATGGATGCCATATTCATATCCATGGGTGATTCGTTCATGGCACCACTTGGGAATGAAAGAGCTTGCTGGCGACCACGCAGGAATTCAAGCTTGAGTCTATCTTCTATTGACATACGAGGCGCTGCCCTTTTCTGTTCTTCTTGGATCATCACCCTCTTCTGTTTTTCTTGAATCATCACCCTCTTCTGTTCTTCTTGGATCATTTTATTATAAACCATACGAGCTTCCGCGGCAGCTGCCAAGATTGCCTTGTCTTGTTCAGATTTAAGGAAACTATCAGTTGGTGGCGGTACGGTTTCGGGTGATCCCGATACCACATCCTCCTCCTCTTCCAAGTCATCATCTTGAGGGTCACCCATGGACGTCGGCTTGATATTTGCCCTGTACACCTGGGGAGTTTCAATCTCCTTCACGCTTGGAGATGCCTCTGTTGGTCCGGCCAAAAGCTGCGCTTCCAACTGTTCCGAAATCTTTTCATCAGATTCCGATCCATACATCATGGACTCTACCAAATCTTTTCTTCCCCTCATAAAGAACTTATTATAGTACGCTCCCATTTCAGGACCTGTAATATATTGAATAAAAGGAGGGGATTAAACCGTGAGTTTATATGAAATGCATGACATATAAACAAAACACCCATATAATGACATATACATAACTGCCCCCATACATAACATATACAAATAAAATATACCCCCATATAATTAAGAAAGACTTACCCCGTGACACCCTCTCAAAGTTCCACCTCTTAAGCCTCCTTGTAAATGAGGTATACTTGGCACCATCAAAGTGGGGCATCAATACCTTCTCCTGAAACATATTCTTATCATGAATGATGAATCCCCGTCCATGACTTAACCATGAGATTACTGTGTCATAATCCTTTTCATTCATGATGATTTCATATAATATCTCGGGGAAATTAAGTGTAACAACATTCGAATCATTAGCAGCCACAGTAGTAGTTGTGGCCGCGGTTGTTGTTGTCCATGATCGTTGATTAATCTTATGGGATGTAGTACTCTTCCTCTTCTTCTTTTTCTGGTTCTTCATTGCACGGCTATGGGCTAGTTCATATGGGGTACACTGCCAAGTGTCACTCATCATCATATTACCATTCTGGGTATTTGATGATGAGAAGGGCAGTTGAGGATTCATATATGATCCCTCCATATCATCATAGGATGCCGTCTGCGATGCCCTGTCGGATTGCAATGGCAATTTCATCTTCTTCACCTTACCCTTCTTGGGCTTCTTCTTGGCAGGTTCTTGGGGTATATATAATGATGTGTCTTCGGTGGTGACATTATTTTGTCCAGAGGTGGTGGTGGTGGTGGTGACTCTGTCGATGGTCGATGAGGAGGGAGCTGACGACATGGCGCCTAAACTAGTTAGACCCATTGCAGCCGCTAGGAGAGAGCGCATAGAATCGGGTACATTACCACCTTCCTCGTTAGTAGTTGAGTCACTATACGGTCTCTTGTTTGTTGTATTTCCACTCATCATTATAACTGTCGCAATATATTATTGTTTGGATAGGGTAGAGTCGAATGATTTGTTTTTGTTTTAGGGTTGTCTATTGCAATGAATAGTATTGCAATGAAGTTGACAGTCGTTAGCGTTGAGCTTTGTATAATTATGAACCGAAGATGGGCTATTGAAATATTTAATTGCTGCGTGTTATTCTTCTATTTGATGCGTTCAACGAGGGCACTTGATTTATATGTGTATTGCTCCCAGCTATGTGACTCGCGTTCTTTTTATAATATCGACAAGCCCAACGACACTCATTGTGTCACAAAGACAATTGTGTCACTTTCCTTCTCTCGGAAGATATACCATCCACATAAATACATAAAATAACCATATTTTGCTTTCATTTCATCACTTTCAATACCATATGAAGTGACATGAGTCTTTTCTTTTCGGGAGACATATATAATTTTAATCGGAGAGTCTTTTCAGAGATGGCAAATCTAACTCTAACTCTCTGTAGGCAGCGGCAAGTCTAATCTCGTAGACTCACAGTAATATCTATTCTACAATCCTGAAGAATATCAGGGTATATTGGGAGTTGTCTCTAGACATTGAGCTTGCCCATTGATATGCAATATGTATCATAATCAACTCATGTGGAAATACTTATGTTGAAAAGGATCTAGTTACCTCTTGACTAAAAAGCACCCTCAAACATATGATCATCCTATGCTACTGACGGGAATAGCCTGCATATATATATTATGTCGGAGGAGAAAACTTCGAGTGAGTTGACCTTGTAATAAGACAGCCATTAGGATACCCAAGAGTTGCATAACTTTTTTTTACTCACAACTCACAAGGTTGTGAGCACATAGCACTTGCATACGTCAATGATACAAGCACATCTAGAATGAGAATCTAGATCAAATAGCATCTGCTGGGCTGGCTACTGTGGATCATTTAGCTCTCATACTAGGAGTAGGTCGGTGATATTGATAATAAATGAAGAGTAGCTATTCGTAATATCGCTTCAAGTTGCTAAGGTTTCTCCGTTCTTTCTCTTACTTATCAACATATAATGAACTCCCTGGATTAGGATATCATCTTTGCAATTTAGCCTACGCAATTTATGAATACGTATGGAAAATCCTAGTTACTACAGCCAAAAACAGCAATCACACAAACATCTGTAGAGGCACTAACTCCAAACTTCAACAACAACAATTATGCAACATCACACCGAATCTCAAAGAAGTATACAATCAGGACCATCGGAACTATACCGTCTAATAGCATCCAATAAGTATCAATGGGATGTTATATTACAAAGATGTACGACACATCCACATGAGGCATGTTTCTATGATACGAATGCTGGTGGACATGTTTATGCATTGCATAGATTACTTAGACATACGGGAAATGATGATGATGATAGTAATATTGATATTGAACAACAGTCTAATACACGTCCTCCGGTGGAGGTTGTTGAAGCTGTATTATTAGCATGTCCACGAGCTATAACGCGTAAGCAGGCGTTGTTGAATGAGGATGATCTCATGATGCAGTATCATGCAGCGCCAGATGGTACCAATAATAATAATATGGATTGGCAACCAAATAACTTAAATGGAGGAGGAAATCAACATCAGGGTGCTGCTCAGGAAGATAATGGTGATGATGACAATGAAGAAGATGCACAACAAAATGAAGATGAAGAAGAAGACAATTTAGAACATGACGAAGTTCGATATGAGTATCCATTGGCAATTGCCTGTGAATGTCAACAAGATTGTGATGTAGTACGCTTATTGGCATCATATCTTAGCAAGAGTGATCCAGCTTACCGATCTGAAGTCTTCAGATCGTTAGACTATGCATCATTATCGAGTGAATATGTTCGGATACTACTTGAAGAGTATTCAGGAGGTATATTAGAAAGAGGAACGAACTCTGAAGTTACTGAAGGAGATGACGATGATTCTCCACTTGAACAAATCTTATTCTGGTGGGATGATCCAGATATGTTGAATATGGAAGAGGATATATCATTATATCCGAATTGTACCATGCAACATGATTTGTGTGATTTGTATTCCAAACTATCCATGATGTTGTATGCTGCTACTAAGGGGTCAATGGTGGGGTATGATAAATCGAAACGAACATTCCAAGTATTGCATTACTTACTCCATATAGTTTCCGACGGCGGATTGAATGGTGTACAATTTCCAAATGACTTTGCTCATTCAGTCCTTTTGCTTGCCAAGTTTATCCAAAGGGCTAGATCTTTCCAATTTGAAGAGAGAGATGAGAGTGGATCTCTTCCTCTTCATATTGTTGTATCGGGAACTAAATTACTAAAGCCGAATATCCCACGAATAGAGAGTAATGAGGAGGGAGATGATATGGCAGTAGAAGTAGAGCAGGACGATGATATTCAGCCGGAGAATGATGTGCAAGTTAACGAAATGGGCCAAGCTGGTGATCAACAACAACATGACAACAATCCTATAGAGCCACAAGTACCACCGGTAGAACAAGACGAAGAAGCAGATCAGGATGATGGTGTAGACGAAGAAGATGAAGACGAAGATGAAATGGCAGATGATGAAGATGATAACCAAGAAGAAGCTTCAATGGATATAGACTATGGTTTAGAGATTGTCAAATTGCTGCTTGATCAGCATCCATCATCAATCCGACTTCGAGATTCATTAAGTGGAAGTCTCCCTGTTCATTTAGCACTGTGTCATAATCCGCTGGCTACTGAAGCTATAGAGCACTTTCTAGATCTGTACCCAATTGCTGTTACCATGCCAGATGGCAATGGCAGACTACCACTACATCTTGCACTGATTCAGGGATCGCCATCATGGAGAAGTATCCTTAGTCTATCGCCTACCAAAATTGAAACAAGAGATCCTATCACCGGCTTACTACCATTTCAACTTGCAGCCATGTCAAAGTCCAAGCCAAACGTCTTACTAGAGAAAGACAACCTTGAGGAAGTAGCGAATGAGGCCGAAGGAGAACTCGAGTCACTCTCAACATGCTTTTCCCTTCTACGAATGAGTCCATGCTTAGCATCTGGTCTTGATAATTCCAAGCAGAGTTCTCAAGCAATAATGGGGCAGCAATTTATGATGAAGTATAAGTACAAGCCACGAGTAACCAAGCTTGAGGAGGAGAATGAACGACTCCGTCAAAAGGTGGAGGAGCTTGAGGCTAAACTTCAAATGCTACAGATGAAAGGGCCAAAGGCAACAGCAAGCACAAGTATATATGATACTCAACCTACTACTTGTTACAGCCCGCAGAACAAGAAACGCAAACCATAGAGATAAACAGCTAAGCTAAGCGTCTCCCCCTCTCTTAATTAGGATGCACATCATGTGCACAATACAAAAACTGAACAATATGCTTTAACTAACCTTTCCCCGTATATGCTTCAAAAAGTATGTTCTCTATTGTTATCAACGGTCCCTTCCACTCTAGCTGCGATTTCTCACGAGGTTAGTATGATGTTCTTCCAGTGGAAAGAAATAATCGACTTCTTGCGATTGTGATTCTTGCTGATAACTATTCAACTCACAATTTGAAAGTTGAACTCAGATTTCTTTGTCTACATACTAAATAACACCAATCCATAGCCATTAGCAGCCAGTATATAAAACATGGCACAACCGCCTAATCCATTCGATAATACACAGGGTAGATTTGGTATGCCGATGCCAACCGGTGGTTTTAGTCAACCACAAATAATATTACCCTTTCAGTAAGTTCTTTTCAATTTGTTATCACATATCAATATCAATACTATACAATACCAATATATGTATGTGCCTAATGATTAATACTAATGCACAACTTCTACTGCAATACTATTCAATGGTAACATATGAATATAACATTATAAAACAGTGGGGGCGGTGGTCCTCCCAATCAACATCAACAAGCAGTAGGAGCGCCACAAGGGTTTCAACAACATGCAGTCTTTCCACCAAATCCTGGACTTGTAGCACTAGCTGCTTCTCAATATCAGCAGCAGAAACAAAGAGAGGCACAGGCAGCAGCTGCACAAGTATATGCAGCACATAACATGGGTGGTGGCGGATTCCATAATAATCCTGGATTTCCTATTCCACAACCTGGTTTTCATCATCCAATGGTACCTCCTCCTCATCATAATCATAATAATCTCTTTGGTAGTAATAGTGTTGGCGGAGCAATTGACTCAAGATATATGAGCGGTGTACCAAGTATGACGGGGTTCTTGAAGAAAAGTGCTGGTCTTCCAACAATTGCACATACTCCAAGTAAACCAGTTATACCTAACCCTGCCCCTAAAGTTCCTGTCTTTAGTAATACTAGACCCGAACTTCCTCCTCCGAAATGGTATGCTTCAGTTATTCCTCTGGGTTTAGATGATGACAAGCATTACCTTAGTGAATTGCAATGTGTACTGAGGCATGAGTTTGTAGAGGTGTTTGGTACATCTCAGGTGAGTAGTATAATTGATGTATTCAATTGTGTGCATATCTCTCGTTTTTTTTGCTAATGTTGGGTTTATATTACATATCACATCTACACAACACCATATTAATGCCAATCATAGACGGATTTTAATCTACCGGTACATGGAAGGAATAAGCCAATTGCTCAAGGTCAGGTCGGCATACGATGTAAACACTGTAGTGAGGCTGCAATTACTTTGTCTGCAGATGAATCTGGTTCTAATAATGGATCCCGTGCCACTACACCTATCCCACTTAGTAGTAGAATGTCGTACCCATCATTCATATCGGGAATTTATAATTCAGTGCAGCAATTGTATCGACTTCATTTTGATCAATGTGAGCATATACCCCAAGAGTTAAAAGACAAGGTTCAAGCTTTAAGGGAGAATAATACGAGTAACCGAGGTGGTCGGAAACAATATTGGATAGACTCTGCAAAACGAAGAGGATTCGTTGATACATCATTTGGTGTACACTTTGGTTGTGATCCTAATGACCCAATCCCACCAATTGAACTTAATGACGAGGCTGATGTTGAATTGGCTGATGTTGAATTTGGAATGGATGGGAAGTCCGCGTTAGTATTGTTTTATCATGTGAATCCAAGTGTTCAATATGAAGGCTCTGTTACTTGGTTACTTCATTTGAACTTAGCTTGCCTTTATTTAAATGCCTTGCAAATCACATACACTAACAAAAGTTACTATGACCTCTCTCCAACTTCATAAACTGTGAAACGCGCACCTTCCAGGTAATCCACTCGGAGAAGATGGTTACCCAATGATACCCGTTGATGATGTTGAGGTTTATCCCCTTGTTCTACCAGAAGATAGGGGATTAATCACCGACTATCTCTATCTAGCAATGGAACAGATGCAGCCTTGCAGCTTGGTAAGTAGATGAAATGTTCTCAATAATCCACCTGTCATATATTATCTCACATACACATTATTTGTACATTACTCGTCTTCAAAGATGGATGCTGACCGTGTCGGCTGTTACAAGACACGCAAGTTAGGATTTCCAGGATTAGCGTGTAAACATTGTGTCGGTCAGGCTGGTTGTGGAAGATATTTTCCTGCAACTGAGGGAAGTTTAAGCCAAACAACAACAAGTCAAACCCTCCTAAATCATGTGAGGAATTGCAGAAGATGCCCCATCGAAATTCGTGAACAACTTGATATAATGAAGAAGGCAAAGGCCAAGCCTGAATATAAAAAGGCTCACAAACCAAAGCATGGCGGAAGAAAGGTATTCTTCAAAAGGCTGTGGTGCAGGATCCATCGCCTTCCAATACCAGAAGTGAATAGTGATGATGAGCCTATCAGACGAGCGAGAAAGGGGAAATCAACACTCCTGACGAAGAAGAAACGTAAGCGGAGGGCAAGCTCCGACTTGGGTGATGAATTGAGTTATAAAGATGTCTCTAACTCAGATATGGATGAGGATAGTGCAGAAGAGGAGGAAGCTATTGAAACAATCGAATTCGATTATTCCAATAATTTTACTACCGTGCATGCCCCTAGCCAATATAAAGCCAAAGCTATGACAGTTGGTCAGAAAATCTACCAAGGAAGGATCCATCTCAATCGTGGAGAGGATCAGCACTGGTTATCAGAAGCAGAATGTTTCATCCGTCAAGAGCTTTTGGAAGTTTTCACCATCAGACAGGAAGATGTCAAATTGTACAGTAGCGAGCCAGAGATTGGTCAATGTGGGATAAGATGCTTTTATTGTGCTGAGAACAAGCCCTGGGGAGATACATCTATTGGTGTCTGTTTCCCTGTTAGCTTGCGAGGAGTGCAACATGCCGTCTCGGACTTAACGAAACACTTTTCAATATGTACCAAGATACCAGAAGAGATTCGTTCTCTATACCAAACCATGGAGGGATATGGTGAAACGCCCAATGATGAGGGTACTGTACAATATTGGATCAATTCGGCCAAAGAGTTGGGACTGGAGGATTCTGAATCTCACGGAATCACACTCTTTCGTAATCCAATGGATAATTCTCCGGCTGATGAAATTGCAATGGCACAAAGTAGTGGCTCTTTCTCTGGAACAGCAGAAGAACGATCGAAGTGCACAGATCAAATGCTCCTATTGCTCAATCAGTTTGAGCCGTGTCAGTTCCAACTAAGTGATCGCAAGTCTTCGAGGAGAGATAGAGCAATTGGTTTTACAGGCCTTGCTTGTATCCATTGTAATCAGAAACGCTACTTCCCCTTAAATGAGAAGAAGTTTGAGGATTCTCTTCAACTAATGACAACACACATTAACAATTGTCCTGAAACACCCTTAGATGTAAAGGCATCTTTGGGGTATCTCCAACATCGCAGTCATCTTCAAAAGAACGAGCTAGCCCAAAGAAGCCCGGCTTGGAAGTTCTCATTTCTCAAGGGTGTATGGAACCGTCTTCATCAGAATTATAACTTTACAACAGACTCGTCAGCTGCTACTACTGCTGCTGCTACGGATGCAGCAGATATTTCTACTTCCACTTCAGTTGCACGAGGAGAGAGTGCTACACCAGAAGAGTCTCTTATTGATGAGGAAAGTAATGATGTCATGGAAGCTACTGACACTGCAGAGTTTTATGTCGAAGATGATACCGTTGCTGTTGAGGAAGTTCAAGAGGAAGAGGAGGAGGAATGTATCGAAGCATTGGCAGAGATGAAAGATATGATTAAGAAGGCAGCTCTTTGGTTGAGTGAGCGTGATGATGAAGATTATGCTCGTGGAGGAGGAAGTAGAATTGGAAGAAGGTAGGGATAGATTGAGTATAGTAGCAGCTTAAAAAGGTAATAAGTGTAGTAAAGTTGTCTATTACAAGAGTAAAGCCTTATCTATCACAGCACCCTTGCTGCTACATAGCTGCAAAAAGGATACCTTGTCGGTGGTATCCAAAAACTCCTCAAATCTCAACTTATCAACTCTTATTTGCCACCACTTTTTGACGGCTTTGGTAATTGATGTGGAGATACGGTTGTATTATTGTTGCCTAAGCTGTATAGAACATCATGTCACCCGAAGGATTATTAATTGGTAAGGCCTCAAAGCCTTGGAGGATAGGTACGTTATGTGCATAAATGTTTGCAATATGTAAATATTTTGGTTCATGTTGTTTATTAAATATTTGATATTCTGAATAATGCTTACATACCTATATTATAAATGCCCCTTTTTTATTATAGGGAAGAAACTTGGTAGCGGAGCATGCGGATCAGTACATGAACTCCATCAAGAAGGCAATACAAAGTATAATAACGATTGGGCTATTAAATTAGCACCACTACCAAAATCCAAAGCAAAGAGTGGAAAGGGTAAACGAAAAAAGACTGTAGAAGAACGTAATGCAGATCTAATTCAACATGAAAATTTAACATTGCAGAATGCTGGTAGTGATATGCGTGGGAGGTTGGTACCTGATATTCCATTCATGGGAAGTCCTCCCGCGTTTGGGGAAACTGCTGATGGTGGTAAGTTTATTTTTATAATACATGAATATACTGATCAAATCACAGTACACTCATCATACCCAAAAAAATGTATACTTCAAATTATATAGAATATCGTTTTCTGGTAATGGAACGTATGGATAAACCTATTGATGAGGTCGTTCCAATCCTTCTCAACTTACACGGCAATAAAACCGGAGTATCAAAAGTTCCCTTGGGAGATGTAGCAATTTCGATGGTAAATTGTATCGAGGCTATGCATAATAATGGTAATCTATTTGTTGATGTCAAGACAGAAAACTTCATGCTTGCTCGTAGTAGTAGTAGTAACGCTGCATCATTCAAAAAGAGTAGTAGTAAGAAGAGTTCATCAAATGTAGGACAGCTTGTTCGTCTAATTGATTTTGGTTTAGTTGAGAGGTTTGGTGATATGTCTACAAGTAAGCATCGTGAGAATCTACATCCTGATGCTCAGTTGGTTGGTACTCCGACTTATGCATCACTGAATGTAAGCTCTGGTCATACTGTATCACGTCGTGATGATTTGGAGTCTGTGGGATATATAATTTCTGAATTAATATTGATGCTTATAACATCAGGAGGGAAGAAGAAGAATGAGAATGTACTCCCTTGGAGTCGAGCCAAATCAGATGAAGAGGTATTCCGTATCAAATCACAAGAGATGGATAAGAGTAAAAGATCAAAGAGTAAATTATTTACTGCATTGAAATCTTGCGGAGCAGATAGTATCATGATCAAATATTTCTCTGTGGTTCAAAGTTTGTCCTATGCAGAGAAGCCTGATTATGATTTATACAGAACATTATTAAAGAAGCTTGTTGTTTCAGTGGAGAGTGGAGGAGCTAAGAAGAAGTCTGCTTCTGCTGCTAGTCCAAAGAAGAAGGCTGCAGCAAAATCACCAGCACGCAGAACAAGTGCTCGTAGAAAGCATCAAGCTGACGATGAGGATTCTGATGTTGAGATGGTAGATGAAGAGAATGTTGAGAATCGAAAGAAGGCAGCATCCGGCAGTACTAGTAGTAGTAGTAAGAAGCAGAAAGTATCAGTCGGGAAAGAGAGTGCCAAAGCTCCACGCCGAACTAAGAGGAGTACAACAAAGTCACGTACCATCGGCACTCAGACAGATGTCGAAGTCATAAATGTAGATGACTCTGATGATGACGATGACATGGATTGGGAGAAAGTTGAAGCCTCAGCTAGTGAGGAGAGCAAAGGTGCATCTTCTAAAGGCAAGGGTATTCTCAAGCTAGATATTATTGAAGGTCCACATAAAGGAGAAGACATATCCATTGGTGGTGAGTGTCAAGACACAGTTATAGTTGGAAGAGATACAGAATCATCGGCAACAAAGAAAGATACAACCAAATTCTCAATATCAAAAGATAGCAGTGTTTCTGCTGTTCATGCCAAGTTTGTTATCAACACCAAGAGCTCAGTAAGCTCTTGTAGAGTTACTGATATGTCATCATCGTCTTCTGATGGCACATTTATTAATGGTAGCTGTCTTGCCAGTGGAAAGAGTAAGCAGGCTTTCGTCAATGATAAAATCAAAATTGGAGAATCGACATTTCAGATCAAGAAGGCGTAAACAGTGGAGGAATACTGTATTAGTTATGCACACTATGTTGCTATTATGAATATATAAAAGTAAAGATAATGCCCGTCTATGTTATATTCATCAGTTCTAGCTAATCCGTTGTTTTTTAAGTGGAGATTTGATTGCCGAATTATCGTCATCATCTGTTATATTGCCATCATCTTCTCCAGATTCGCTACCACTCTCGTCTTCTGCTAGCACTCTATCGTCCCCAAACACATAATATGGAAGGTTGGCCTTTGTCACAAGATTCATAGTCAAATCCATCCCCTCGGTTCGCTCCGCAAATGAGTTTACTGTTTGTAAATAGTTTGTGACAAGGGATGAAATATCAACACTCTTGACAACTGGTGCAAATCTTAAACCTATGAAGAAGGATGCTATATATTGATCCTTAGTTTTCTGATGAAAGAACCGAGCAAATGGGTAAGCTTGAACGGTATCAGTGTCTAACCCTAGAATCAAAAGTCTCATCTTCGATTCACATAGCCCAAACCATATGCGAAACTCATTCTCGGTATTCGCGGTGATATTGACTTGCAGATAATTGGCGTGTTGTACAAAGAAGTTGGACTCAAATAGAATGTTCCAATCTTTGTTACACGACAGTATATCTGTGAGTTGAGAAGCCCTACCAAGTTCATCGCGAAGACGTCTTAGTTGTGACTGCCCAACATTATAAGAACTATTCATTGGGGGATAACAAGGAGTAATGATAGGAAGAAGGTGCCTTTTGTTGGGTTCGAATGTCGGCAGAGGTGTCACTGGAACCATATTGTGAGTTCAGATAAATTCCAATAAAAGTATACAAGACATATCATATATTTCACTTACCTCCTTTTGGTGGATGCTGATTGTCCCTTGATAGATAAACAGGGACAGGCCAACTCCACTTTGCAAATGTAGTGAAGAAGAGATGAACTAACTTTGATGGCTGTGCATCTGGATTCCTCTTACAAATCCAGCAGCAAAGGATAGCCCAGTTTACTCCTCCCAAGAAACCTAAAACATTAGCATATAAACCATGCACTTTAGCCCATTCCTTGATGACTCTTAACATTACTCTGAAATTGTCAACTTGTTTCTTCCCGTCTAGACAATCAAGTAAGAACTGTGCAACACGAACTCCATTGACCGATCGGACATCAACCTCTGCGAGTCCTATCAAGACATTATCATCTAAATTCATTTCCACCCTGTCTTCTGGTTGTTTTAGTGCTGCAACTTTTAATCTCTGTTCTGATAACCATTTTGGGTTTGTAACTCGAGCAAATATTAGATCAATCTTCACACTATCCATTTCAAACTTAATCACTGGAGTGTACGCTGTAGGTATTGGGTGTAATTCTATAACCCTTGCGTTCTCCTTGAGCACGTCAACAAAACTACTAAAGAAGTCTTCTCTACTGACATGAGGAGGGGACAATACTAGACAATCTACATCTGCCTCAGGTGTATGTACACCCAACCGATACGAACCAAACGATAATAAGGTTGTAGCTGCCGATTTATCTCTCATAGGGGATATAAGACAGCTATCATAATTTGGTGATCCCGGCATTAAAGACTCTGACCATGCAATTAGCATATTATCTAAATCATTCAATACACGTTGACGGTTTTGAGTGCCTGTAGGAGATTCAATAAGTTGCCGAGTATTGCAAATTTCAATGAGTGAGTTTGTAAGTTCTTTATGAGAGGGTGTTTGTCGTTTTCTTTTCCCTTTGTTATTGTTGTTATTATTGCTTATATCGTCCTGTCTCCTTTCCTGCTTGCGATTTCGACTTCGGTTGTGAATTGTAGTCTCCATGTTTGATGATATCTGTATGTATGGTTTGTTTGAGTTATTTGATGAGGAAGTATATATATTCTAAACCAAACTGCAGCACCAATCTGTACTCTTCATTCAAAAAATATATTTCGCTCTTCAAAGTATGATATCTTATTAGTAAAAATCAATGTATGACCGATACAGACAGAATGATCGTTAAAAACTGATTTAGTCTGCAGCTTATCGCGGAATATATAATATTCTAATACTATCAGCTCCGCCGCCAACTGTATTGTATTCAGCAATAGCATCAGTAAATAATGACATCACAAGGGGTCACGGGTCACTAGTCACGGATACATCACGGATGCAGTACCACCACCAATTAAAAAGAGTATTAGAATTGATATTGATAGTTTCATGACGGAGTATATGGTACTATATTATTATAATAATACCAAGAAGACAAAGGATAGAACATTTTATAGCATTATTATAAAATTTATTTTCTCTTGCAGGATTTAGCAGTCAAATTATTTGATTGCCTGCCGCCACTGCTGCCTCTATTCCCTCCTTAGCTCTAAAGCATATCCACATAATACCACCGTTATACATCAGTAGTAGCACTAGAAAATGAGTAAACGAGTTAAATTTATAGAGCAGTTGATGCAGTCCAAGGTAAGTATATACTTATACAAAATGGACACATCTTATGCACACATCACTTTCTAAATAATACTAATGTTATGTTGTGTTTTCTGTATTTTGTGTCTATCTGACAGAGTAAGCTCAAGGGATGTCAAAAACAACCACTACCAAAACGATGGAATATTATCCGCGGTGATACAGTTCAGGTAATTGATAGGAAACATCCCGAATTTGGGAAACAAGGTAAGTTTATACTCGCAATCCTACCATTAGTTTTATTTTAGTAATATCTAATATATCTTAACTGGACATGCAATACAATTGCAGGCAAAGTATTTACAGTAATAAAAGATGAATTAAAAGTTATAGTAGAGAATGTTAATCTGGTTGAGAAAGAAATACCCGCAGATCTAGAGAAGGGTACTCCCAAGGAGACAAGAATGGTAGAAGATTATATCCATTACTCCAATTTACAATTAGTTGATCCTGTTACGGGTTTTCCTACAAAGATTACTTGGTGAGTAAACATTTTTATTAGTTGTCAGCACTATATATTACCCTAGTGTGTATTATTGTATTGGTTGCAGCGCTATATGTTCAAATGCAATTTACAACTCACTCCAATTCCTCCCCTCTATCAAAGGAGCTTTTTGGAGGATGGGACAAAAGTTCGTATATCAAAGAAGTCAGGGGCAATAATACCAAAGCCACGCTACCAGAAAATGGGTAATAATATATTAGCAAGTGAGGATAGTGATACAACAAAAGATGAAGATGTTTGGGCAACAACATACGTTGAGAAGACATCAAAGTGGAAGGATATGACAGATGAATTACTTAAAACATTAGAGGAGAATGGAAAGAAAAGGTTGGAAGAGTGAGAGTTTAATATAAAGACGTTTAATATAAACTATAAAGTTTATTTACATTTAAAATACTAACATTTAATCATTACGTTTTAGAGCTTCCAGTCTTGCTCTTAGAGAATCAACGACAACAGGTGGTGACTTCGTCTCTGCAGGCTCAAGGGTTGAACGAATAGCTTTCATCCTTTCCTTGATACTATCTGGATTCACTGATACCATTGCGTCCTCATTTGAGTTTTCTTTCGATGCTTTATTTACCTGATCTATAAGGAATTCTTTGAAGGCGGGGGATATGTCGAGCGTCTCACAGTGAGCCTCTAAATCAATATCATTTGTATTAACCATGTCCACAATGGCTACCAGTGCAACCTGCTTCTCGGGTCCTTGTGCACTGGCAAACTTGTTGATCAGATCAGAAAGAACGGTAGTGTTTGCTTGATTCTGTTGTGATGAAGTTGTTTGTAAACCCATCTCATGCTCACAGTCTACAAGTAGCTTTTCCACAGGGCTGTCTTCCGGCAACTCCAACTGTGCGAGAATATCACGAACAGACGTATTGCTTGTACATGTGATGAGCTCGGTCATGAGACTCTTTGACATTTCTCTTGCATGCTTTACCATGTCATCGCCGACTTGCTCCTTGGCTGATGAGCAAATCGTTTCAATTGTATAAAGTAAAAAGTCAATTGAAAACAGAAGCAAGTCTAATTCCACATCATATAACGGGTTTGGTGGATTCTTTTCATGCTTGTCCTTCATGACCTTGTGATATAACTTAGTATATACTCTTGAAGTTCTGCTTGCCATTATCCTCTCAGCTTCGATTTCAATACTAACAGATTCAAGTGTAGATTTTTGCAGTGACAATAATGCAAGCAATGGTATTTCACGAGGTGGTGATGTCACTATGCGGGTCGCAAGCTGATGATAAGAGAGAAGTATTGAGGTGAGAATGAGATTGAATGGTTTCAACACTGAGTGCAAGACTGTCATACCTTATTGATGGGTTTGTCTATCCTGTCGATACCTCTTCGAGTCAAGTTATCTGCAACAAGTCTATCATCAAGTAAGGCGTGTACCATCTCACGGAGACAGCATTCCACTGACTCTTCAGACATAGAAGGAGGATACTCAGTAGTGCGGAAGACAAAAGACAATGCATTCACTGTATCTACAATGAGTTGGACCGGCAACTCAGAATTAGCTTCTTTGTCAAGAGCAAACTTGAGGGTGCTTGACAGAGTTTCAACTAATTGATCCAAATTTGAAGTAATGCTCTGTTTCAAGTTGGCATCGCATTGATCATTACCTTTCAACGCCGAAGATAATATATGAATAGCCTGTAAGCCCTTTTCCTTTGTACCGTTGCCATTTATCAACTCCAAGATATCCTTGATAGAGTTTTGATACAAATCGGCCTTTGTGGTAGAAGAATCATTTAATCTTGCAAAACGCGATCGCAATGTTTCAGTAGCCTTTGCAGATGCGGAGAATTGTTGACCTGGTACCTGTCTGTTATTAGAATGAGGAGCGATATTGCCTGTGACGACAGACTCTGAGACAGTATTGCTCGATGGAGATCTCAATTTCTGAGTGTTTGGTTCACCGATAGAAGTCGGCATAGTCCTGATGTTGCTAGTAGATGATGCCGGCGCCGTTGATGGACGTTTAGAAGAACACCAATTGCTAATATCCTCTTTTGTGGCATCAGTAACTGAGTCACCAACACAACGCTTCAGTACCCTTTCCAACGAAGTCTTTTGGATGACAATATCAAAGAGATCAAGATAACTCTTGCGAATATCCTTCAGTTTTTCAAGACTTAGTGCTTTTGCTAATGTTGCAATGCCTTTCGAACCAATCGCACCCGCACCAATTTCTTGTACACATAAATTGCACTCGGTTGCTGCCAAGGATCGGGCTCGATTTGATTTGGACTTATCAACAACTCTCATGCAGATGGTTGTACCATATCGGTCAAAAGCATATAGTTTGTTCTCTCTAATGAATGACAACAGGTCAATAAATTGATTCTTAAACTGAGACTTTGCCACGCCAGCCTTTTCTATTATATGCGGCAGTAAGATAATGGCTTCTGGGTCATTCATTGTATATGAAATCTCGTGTAGATGTTCAAACAACTGTTGAAGTGTAGAAAGGAGCGAACGGAGCCCTGACGTGTGATCTCTTGATGATAATGCACAAGCTAACCATTTCAAAATGAGGTCTAGCTGTTCCACAATAAATACTGAATCATTACAACTCCTTGAGTAATCTATTGATTGAGCAAGTAGTTCACACCCTCTGACTGTGTCCTCATGAGAGCGGAATCCACCTTTAGGGAAAAGCAACTCAATGGATGTAGGTGAAATCAATTGAGACCACGTCTTGCGAAGTGTTTGAAGAGTTGCATCATCACCACTCGGATCCTCGGGATAGTCGGGCCAGTTATCACTCCTTCCCAATACTGATAGACGTTTCTCCTTTGTAGACTTGGTTGTTCCAGATGAGTGCAATGGATTTGCCGAATTAGTATTGTGTTGCGTCTCATGCGATTCTCTCACAAATGAGTCATCTAAAAGAGATGAAGATGGTGGAGGGGCAGCAGCCGCCTTGGGCACAACTTGCCGCACCGGTTGTCGACTAGATGAAGTTGAAGGACGGGTAGGTGCTTGTCGAGCAGCAGCTCGTGATGAAGACTTCTTGAAGGTGTCTACTAATCGCTGATCTTGGATGGAATTCTTTGGAATAAAGGATCTCACTGTTCTCTGCTGTGCCGGTAAGAGTTTACTAATCTCCTTGTCAAGGTCTTCAGTTCGGACGAGCTCATTTTTGGTACTGATATTCAGCAGTTTCTCAGCTGCCGATCGTGATCCTGCTTTGGAAGACAGAAGGCTTTGAATAATCACTTTGGCCAGCTGCTTGTTTACCGAGATGGTGCTCGATCTTTCTGTACCATCAGAGAAACATAATTCAAGCCTTCCAGCCAAGAATGTCAAAACATCTGGCAACCCTGACGATTTCAATGCGGCATCGGATAGTTGTGCCTCTAAGCAAAAGATAAAGCTCTCAATGGAAGGCAAGTTGATGTTCTTGTCTCCGTGTTGCTCTGTTCCCATTGATATAGCAGATATTGCAGCATCGCGCATCGTTTTCTTCATATCATTCATTGCAGCATTAGCTAGGTGGGCAAATACGGCCTTGCCAAACTTTGCTTGAGTTTCATCGTCTAAGTGATTGAGCAATGAACCAATTAACTTGGCAGCTACAGGTTTGAGGTTGCTTTGTGAATCATTAAGGCGTGATCGAAGGGCTAAGAAGAGCTGCTTCAAAGAAACAAACGCCTTTCCTTCCGCACTAATTAGACCACCACACTTATCGACACTGAGCCTAACCTCTTCCATGGCATCCCTTCGAATCTTCCAAGCCGCCTTTCCCTCTGTTTCACCCATACGGCTAATACAGTCACTTTTTAGCGACGCCATAAGATCAGTTGTTGGTATCGAGAGTAGTGCATTTGACCGGGAAGAAGAAGATCCCTGATGCGAGGAATTGTTTGATGATTCAACCGACAATGTAATGCATTTCATCTCACGTTCAATTACTGAATCGTCATGTGGATGTTTCGAAAGGGCTTTTTCAATAAGTGACATTGTACTGGTTTGGATATCTTTCGATTTGAGAAAGGCTTGCAAGACGGGACCTATTTGTGTATGCATTTCTCCAATAGCATCAAGTGCGGCATTTCTTAACTTCATATTGTTGGATTCACACTCTTTCAATACCCATGTAATAACCTCTTGTGTACCTTGCGAGAGTGATGCTACACCAAACTCAACACAGAACTTCTTAAACCAGCAAAGCAATCCTTCATGAACCATTGGTGCTTTAACGGCTCCGATTGTTTTAATAGCCACGGTAAATACTCGCTGAGGATCTTTGACTGTACAGATAGTGTCCAGGCACATGGCCGAGGCGTCTGAAAGCTTCTTGTCTGCAATCTTCTCCACGGCAAGCTTGGTTGCAGGAAGATACAGGTATGATTCTGGGGGCCTTATCAGTTGTGAATGAATGCCAAAGATAACCGTGAATAGTTCAAGAAGGGACTTTGAGACATTAAAGTTGCTTTCCTTGAATGATTTCGTACAGTCTCTAACCAACACAAATAGTGAAGGTATCGAGTCAAAGACCTGCTCTGCATCAGCGTCTTTGAAGTACGTGGCAAGCCGACCTAGTGCTCCCTGTCTTGCTCTCCAGTTAGAGGCTGCATATATTGTAGGAAATCATAAATGAGTCTGGTAATAAAAGCTAACAGCTAACAATCAGTAATACAACACTGGCTACAAACAACTTACATTTACCTGCAAGAACTCCCTCATCGTCGATACTATCACCCCATTTTGCAATAGATAGACTTGATAGCTTTTCTACTGATTCTTCGAATGATGGCAATGTCTTGTCATCTCCGCCAATATCATCCGAACCTTGACTAGGATGAGGTTTGGGAGAAGCTCTAATGGCAGTTTTAGTAGGACGCTTCGACACGTTTCCTTTTGATGACAACTCGCTCTTACTTGTAGCTTTAGTGCTTGCGGGTGCCGTTTGAGGCCTTGCGGTAGTCTTACTCTTTCCCCCATTGGATGCCAGTTTGAGAGACTTAAATGCCCGCGGGTTAGTAGTTTCCAACTTTGAAGTATACTTCTCTGTTGCCGATACAACACTCGCGTCTTTACAGCTGAGTAAAGCGAGCAAGACATCTGTGGCAGCTTTCCGAGTGGTCGCATCAGAGTCCTTCAGCTTTTCACAAGCAAGTTTTGAGAGCCCCTCAGCGTATGCACTAGTAAGGTCTCCCCTCGTCCCACATGAATCACTCTGACTTGTCTTGACACATCGAGCAAGATATTCGAGAACATTCTTCCTTACTAATGCATTCTTTTGTTTCTTCTCATCAAGCGACGTTGGTAGTGACTCTTTACTATCGAGCAAGTGTTCAAAACTGAAGACACTACCAAACATTTGATCGAGACATGATGAAACCGCTTTTATTACCTTCTTATCCTTGAACAGAGTCACCAATGTAGGAATCAATGGTCTGAAATTGCCATAAAGCTCTTCACCAACTCCCTCGGCTAACATGCCTAAGGCTGCAAGAGCTTTGGAACAAACTGCAAAGTGTGTATGAGCCAGCAACTCCTTCAGTTCTCTGATGAGTGGTGTGTAATTGATAGATGAAGAAGGTGGGCAAAGCTTGTAAGGTTGCTCTCCTCCAGCTTCAATAAGTGCATCCAAGGCTGCCACTTTTTCTGACCACTTGGGAAGTTTGATACTCTCCTTGTAACAGGTTTTGGCCAAAGCCTGTAACAGGTTTACAGCGGCTCTATCTGCAAAGACGGACTTTTGTAATGCTGCAAGCATCTCCTCAGGTGCTTGAGTTGAAGCTTGTTCTCCTGACTTACAACGAAGACGCCTAGAGGGTGATGTTGCAGACGGTTGAGCTTCTAACAGAGAATCAAGTTGCGATTGCTGTGCCTTCTTCAGTTGATCTACAAGACTTTGAACGGGACCTTTCGTCGAGCCACCAAGTGAACGACAGATTTCAGCAAGCAGCTGAATACCAATCTCACGAGCCTGGGCATTAGCATGGGCAACAAGACTTTCCGATGATGCCATTAGTGTTTTGATTGGTAGCATATTGGCCCCAAATGATTGCACAGACTTCATAATAAGTGTGGCTGAAAATATCACCATCTTTGGCTTGCGTGATTTCAAACCATGTTCATTAATCAAGTCAAACACAGTATTGATTATAGAAGAGCCTTCCGGAGACACTTCAATTAGCTTCAAGACTAACTCCTCTGTTGAGGTTTGAGTGCCTTTTCGAGCTGATGAAAATGCTGAACCCTTCAAAAGTGCAGTCATTATCTGACTTGCCGCATCGTCGGTACATGCACCTTCACATCTGTCAGCGTATGTGTTTGAGAAGGTTAGTGCTGCATCAAGTGCGCCGGCATTCTTATCCTTCAGAGCGTTTATAACAGCTTGATCAAGTGAGGTGTACACTACTGAATAACTCAATGAGTTCTCACTGCCAGGTGAGAGTGATAATATTCTTTCGTGGAGGAACAAGTAGGATGCTTTGCGAATTTGCCAATTTGATGACTTGAGTGATTCGTCCAAGCCCTCAAGAGTGATATTGATTTCATCAGAGCTGGAGGAAGCAGCAGCAGAAGGCATTGAACTAGCACCCAGGTTGAAAGGATCAGTGGACATTGAAGTGCTCCCTTGGTTGAATGATCTGGCAGGCTGATGATTTGGTGGAGGAGGCGCAATGGAGTCTGAGATACTTTTATTCTCCTTGACAGTGTCGATAGTACCCTTTGCATTAGGCTCACTAGGCATGTCGCTCGTCTCTTCAGAACCATTGGTGAATCTGTTGGATGATGATTGCATAGAAATTGCCCGAAGCTCGGCTAATAGATCAGCATCTTCTGCACTACCACCTCGATCACCCTTGAATGTGTTGGATAGATTTGATTTGGCAATTCCCATCTTCTTTTCGTCGGCTGCGGGTGGAGGTAAGGTGTTGGCATCTTTCTCTACAACAACTGCACTAGAAGCATTGGGCTGCGAAGTAGGCTGTGGTGGTGCTGCGACCACTACATCAAATGCATTATTGGTATCCGCCTTCTTCTTCTTGGGGCGTTTCCAAGGAGGTAAAGAAGTTGTTTCAGCTTTGCTTGAAGTCTCCGGCAAAGGCTTTGACCTGGGAGGAGGAGGAGCTTTCTTCTCAGTGACGACATTCGTAGCTTCACCTTCGTCGTTGTCGGTGCCATCGAATCTGTTGGATGATGATTGCATAGAAATAGCTCTAAGCTCGGCCAAAAGATCAGCGTCTTCCGCAGCTCCGCCACGATCTCCTTTGAATGTGTTGGGTAGATTAGATGTAATACCCTTGATGTTCACTTCGGCCTTCTGCTCTTCCGCAAAACCTGAGCTGATTGCAGTTTCACTCTTCTCTGGTGCTGCAATAACAACATCTACTTCCACCTCAGAATTCTTCTTTGCCTTGGGACGTTTCCAAGGAGGTAATGAGGATGATACTTCTGCCATTTTGGGGGCTGGTACAACCTTCTCTGCCAAAACTACACTGTCATCTACACCTTGGTCTTCATTATTATTATTATTATCAAACCGATTAGATGAAGACTGATTAGAAATGGCTCGCAACTCGGCCAAAAGATCAGCGTCTTCCGCAGCTCCGCCACGATCTCCCTTAAATGTGTTGGGCAGATTTGACGATTTGGCAATACCCATTCCTTCTTCCTTGAGAGGTACAACAGTATTATCATTTGATTCAACGACATTGGGAAAGAATGCCTCGTCATCATCCTCGTCGATATCATCTTCATTATTAGCTTCTGAAGGGGCAGCCGCAGGGTGTGGTGGGGCTGCTGCTACAACTTCAAAGGCATCATTTGTTGGTATCTTCTTTTTAGGACGTTTCCATGGTGGAAGGGGCTTACTTTCTGGCTTTTCATCAACAGTATTAGCCTCCTTTGTCTCCTTTATGCTATCTGTAGGATCACTCCCTTCATTCTGGTTCTCACTATCAAACCTATTGGATGAAGATTGATTAGATATTGCTCTAAGCTCGGCTAACAAATCGGCATCCTCGGCAGATCCACCCCGTTCTCCCTTGAATGTATTGGGCAGGTTCGATTTGATACCAACATTCGTATTCAATGCATCATTGCCTTGGACAGTAGGAACTACTGCATCAGAATCGTTGGGCTGTGAAGTGGGCTGTGGTGGTGCTGCGACAACCACATCAAAGCTACTACTTGTCTCGACATTCTTTTTCTTGGGTTGTTTCCAAGGAGGTAAAGAAGTTGTTTCAACTTTGCTTGATGTCTTTGTCGAAACCTTACCTGAGCTCGGAACACCAACTTTCTTATGAGCATCATCAACCTCACTTATTCCGGTTGCATCGATGTTGTCACCACCATCAAATCTGCTAGATGATGATTGCATAGATATTGCTTTCAATTCAGCCAACAGGTCGGCATCTTCTGCACTGCCACCTCGATCACCCTTGAATGTATTGGGTAGATTTGATTTGACAATACTACCCTTCTTCTCCTCATCCAGTGTAGGTGCTGAGTTATCATTGTTAATTGTATCATCATTTTGAGTCTTAATCTTCTCTGGCACCACCTTACTAGGTGCTTCAATAACAATATCTACCTCTACCTCCGCCTTCTTCTTTGCCTTTGGACGTTTCCAAGGAGGTAATGAGGATACTTCTTCTGTTTTGGTAGGCTCTACCAACTTCTTTTGGGGTGGAATATCTTTCTTCTCTTCAATCGGACAAATGATATCATCACTGACAGTGTCATCGCCATCGAATCTGTTGGATGATGATTGCATAGATATAGCCCTAAGCTCGGCGAGAAGAGCAGCATCCTCGGCATCTCCGCCACGATCTCCTTTAAATGTGTTGGGCAAACTTGATTTAATCCCCTTATTACTTTCCTCTGGTATGTCAGTGATGATTTGCTCTTCGTTGGCAGGAACTACATTAGAAGTGTGGTGTGGTGGTGGTGCAGCTGCAACAACTACATCAAAATCATTACTAACATCCACCTTCTTCTTTTTAGGGCGTTTCCATGGTGGAAGGGGCTTACTTTCTGACTTGTCATCCTGAGTTTCAACAGTAGTGATCTCTTTTGTGCTATCTGTTGGTGCGGGACTATGAGAAACAATATCACTCTCTTCATTCTTTTCCTCGCTATCAAACCTGTTGGATAAAGATTGGTTAGAGATTGCTCTAAGCTCGGCTAACAAATCGGCATCCTCGGCAGATCCACCTCGATCTCCCTTGAATGTATTGGGCAGATTGGCCTTAATCCCCGTATGCACTTCCTGTTGCTCATCCTTATGAATAGTCGAATCATCAATGGCGGTACTATTTTCATTCTGAGATTCGGCGGCACATTCTTCTTCACTGCCACTCTTCTCTGGTGGTACTGGAGCTGCCATAATAATATCAACCTCATTTTTCATGACAGGTTTATTCTTCATTTGTTTCCATGGTGGAAGGGGGTTTGTTGGTGGTGTTGAGTTGAGTTTGGGCACATCATCTTCGACTTTCTTCTTCTCGGATATGACTTGGACATCATTGTTATCTGTTGGAGCTTGGCTGTCAGTGTTGACTTCATCACTTGACTTGTTGGTATCTCCTTCATCAAAGCTATTACCAGATGAAATGGCACGCAACTCAGCAAGTAATTCAGCATCTTCTGCTACTCCACCTCGATCACCTACAAATGTTTGGGGTAAAACAGATGTAATCCCCTTTTTATCTTCTCCGGTAGGCTCTTTTTCTTCAACTGTTGTAGCCTCTTGATTAGTTGTAGTCTCATCTTCGCTTGATTTATCGATCACTTTACTATCTTCTTCTGGTGGCGTGATATCATCTTTCTTCTTTGTATCATCATTTATATTGTCTTCTTCTAACATGGCATTTTGAAAGGGGTCCAATACCGCATCTGGTGTAGATGAATCTGGGATTGTTGTTGTCTTGGCACCCTTTTGTTTCCACGGAGGCAACTCTTCCTCTTCGTCTGTATTAATAGACTTTTTCTTTCTTCCTCCAAGCGGTGGTAGGACAATACGTTTTTCTTCTGTTTTGGTTTCATCTGTGGCAGCACCTACAGAGTCACCAATATCAGATGTGCTTGGGCTCTCACTCTCACTCTCTTCTACTTTTTCTTCTTCTTGCACCTCATCAAACCGATTAGTAGAAGCTGATTTATTCGAAATGGCATGCATTTCAGCAAGTAATTCTTCTTCTGAAGGTGAATCAATAATCGGTGGGGGCTGCTCAGCTGTGACTACTTCAGTCTCTACAATAGCTGTGTTGACACCCTCATCTTTAGTTGGGATTACACTTTCAACAATGGTATCAGTAACATTTTCACTCCCTTCCTCTTTTTCTACTGCAGGCATGGACACTGATACTTCTTCTTCTTTATCTGCGGTGTCATCGTTTACTGCTGGCGTATCATTATTATTCAATACAGTCTCACTACTATCATTCTACAAAGTACATATTATGTAAATTTACATTTTCAGAATATAACGTTAGTACAAACCAATCGCACATTGTAAACACACAAGCCAAAACACATTTAACCAATAGAAAAACACAAACACAATAATACACTCACATTAATACCATCACCATCTTCAACACTATCAACATTATTATCAGTATTCACCTCAAAATGATCACTTAATCGTTCACGTAATACAACAGTACTACCACCAGCTGATAATCCCACTGATTTACATTTCTTTTGTAATGCTCTGTAATTTAATGCATTAATTTCATCAGTTGTCATTGATGGTCTACTCTTTGGTGGTTTGGTATTTGGCTGATCATTAATAATATCATGAACCATCTTTTCTTCGTCGTTGTTACTCATATTGGTATACTTATCTTAAAATAAACCGCGGACTAATATAGCGGCGCAAGGTATTTAGCTAGCCTGCGCTCTTCTATACTCTAATATTTGATATTAGCAAACAATCAGCACCCCGACAAACTAAACAATAAAATAACGGCAAATTGCATGCAGACAAAACTGAAAACGGGACGGTATCTTTATTTGACCGACGCGCGGGAGGCACTGGAGACCGGATCTACACTCAATTTATTACTCTCATAATTTTTGCAACAGGCGCGGCGACGCATAACTACTACATATAATTGCTATAATATGATGCTACCCACTATACTTATACTGATTATAACTTCTTTATTATCAGGGGTATGTGCATTTACAAGTCCTGTGCAATTTATAGGCTCTCAATCTACAAACTATGCATCCAATTATGAACAAAGCAAATATTATGCACAAATATTACAGTCGACACCAATACAACAACAACAACAACAACAACAACAACAAACATCATCACAACTGTATATGGTATATGCGCCACCAGAAGATGCCGAAAAGGTGAAATCTACAAAACCTAAATTACCACAACCTAAGATTGGTGACTTTGTACGATACTATGATGTTGATGGGGGTAAATCAGACGGACAGGTACTCGTTGGTAAAATATCCTTCATTCAATCAGTCGGTGGTACAAGCATTGCCTCTGCCAATTCTGATGGAACAAACAAATGGTTAGTAGAAATAACTGAAATGGAAGATGTAGGTGATGGATATTATTCAGAATATCCATCGCGTAAGAAGAAACGCAAGTCATTACGAAAATTAGAAGAGATTGCACCACTCCCGGCTTCATTTGTTCGATCAGAAGATGCCTACAAGATACCATTGGAACGGGGTAGTAATCGTCCAATGCCAAGTCATTCAGGATATGATTTAATAGAGTATGAAGGACCAATGGCAATACCTGTCAATGAAGAAGTATTACAATCGGATGGTGAAAAGTATGGTGAAATCAAATTTAGTCTATTGAAGAATGCAGCTATTGCTGGATTAGCTGGTAGTATTGCTGCTGAACTATTCCGTGGAATTGAAGTTGCAATTATATATGCCGCAGGTGCCTTAGCAGGTGTATTATATCTCTTCTTCTTGGGTATTAAGACTGATACTGTTGGTAGTACAGATAGCAAGTTAGGATCCAACGTATCCAATTTACGATTTGTCTTTCCAGGAATAGTACTTGTTGGTGTCGCATTGTACAATATGATGAGTGGTGATGCCAATCCTGTATCATCACCTGGATTGTTTAGTACAGTCACTCCTGAACAATTTGGTGCTGCAATGATAGGCTTTTTAACCTATCGGGTACCATTATTTATTAGTCAACTGGCACCAGTTCTCTCAGAGAGTGCCACGGATATGATGCCAGGAAGCGCAGCAATGGCTATGCGTATGGCGTCTGATGCTAAGAAACGTGGTGTGGATATGTCGGCATTGAATGAAATGGATAAGAAGGATGATAATTTAATAACAGTCCTGGTTGTTAGTGGTCCTGAGGGTACCGGCAAAACAACATTGGTGAATAAACTGTTGGAAGAAGATGATAGATTTGTAAAGCCAATATTACTAGATCGATTATCAAATGGTGCGACGTTTGAAAGATTGGAACAGAGAGGTGAATTCTTGGAAATAGATAAATCTGGTAGCGTTGGACTAACAAAGGAAGGAGTGTTGGAAGCAGCTGCAAAGGCGACAATAGCTGAGAGTAATGCAGATGATAAGGATGGAGAAAGTAAAAGCAAAAAGGTTGTAGTTGTTGATGCAGATGTAGACTTGGCAAAGAAGTTAGTAAACTTGTCAGGAGCTCGTCTCGTAGGAGTTTGGATAGGACTGGATGATATTGAGAAATTTGAGGAACGCTTAAAGGCAAAGATTGCATCAGGTGTGGTTGATATACCTGATGATGAGACAGAAGATAGTATATTAAGATCAAAGGTGAGAAGAGTTGTCAAGGATATTGAGTTTGGGGTTGTAAGTGGCCTGTTCGAGTTCTTTATCATAACCGATGAAGAGATAGAAGAGAGTGTCAGACAATTGAAAGAGGCAGCCAATTATTGCTTCTAGCTATATTGTATTCATTGTGTAATATAAGAGAAAGCACAGTTTAAGTGATCGTTAGCTCTTGTTTGGGGTTGCTCTGCTTTTACTAATAGTTTCTATGTTTTTCAGTGTCCATCAAATATGCAGTACACATACATCGAGTTGGCACTTCATTCACATAGACTAAAAACTAAATACGCTTCACTTCTTCTGATGCTTCGTTGATTGTTCAATCTTCTTCTTCTTTGCCATTGGAGTTTCTTCTTTCCAAAACATATCCAAATGCTTTTCTCCTGGTCTCCATTCCCAATTCTCCTTCTTCAATCGCTTCATTCTCATATCATTATGCAATCTACATGCATACATTCTTTCACCTTTAAAATATGGATTGTAATATTTCTTGCATGGAGGAAATGGCAACGAGTGACTATCCTTGCCGCCAAACTTCCTTGTTGCTTCGAGTATTGCTCTACCCTGTGGAGTTAAATCGGCAGCGGCTGACATAATGTAGTGACTGCCTCCGTACATATCACCAGATTTTAGTGGCCATCCACAAACATATCCCCAAGGAACACCATTCTCTGGATCAGCAGAGGCTTTGATAAAGTATCACTCGCCTGGTAAGATACCACAATCATTGTTCGTCGGGGTGTCTCCTGCTATTGGTTGATGATATCTAGTTGTATCGTCTGATGCATGGCTTTCTTCAAGACTTCTCTTCTTTGCAATCCTATTGGAAGAACGGCGGTGGCATGGTTCGGCCATAATATCAGTTTGTTACTGTTGATGTAGTTTTGTAATTATCCAATGCTCCCGAGATACTTTTAACAACCGAGTATCGTATCAAATTAGATATCTAGTTATAATGCTTCTTATCTTCTTATATATTCCTACCTTCTCTTCATTGAAGAAGTAAATATCAAATATATAGTATATTGAAGCAACTCCTCCGATCATCTGCAATCTTGAGCCCTTAGAGGTAGGCTCAACATCATTCATGAGATGAGATATGCTAATGTAGTTGACTATCAAAGGTATCTAATAATATTTTTGTCTTGTCTTACCTTTTACTATATCACCCAAGTCAATGCACCCACTAATGATAGCACACACCCATCAACCAAGGACATAACGACATAACATACATCATGTCAGATCAAAAGGAAAAGACTAAAGAGTATTGGGATAAGTTCTACCAAGAGGGCGCGACATCAACAAATAACAACAACAACAACAACAACAACACAGTAGTACCACAAAATACCAAAGTAAGTGATATCAATCATCAATCAAGTATAAAGATTTGCTAGAGTGGATAGTACCAAACTGCCCTACAGTTCTTGATACAACCTTGAGTCTCTTTCCACGGGATATATTAACAAATGATAGTATAAATGTTTTGGAGATTGGCTGCGGTGTATCTCAATTGTCGTTATCTTTATTGCAGCGAATACTTGATAAAAATGCAACACATGATATGCACAAACATAGTTATAACTTTGTCTCCACTGATGTTAGCCCTGTATGCATTGAACAGAATAGAAAACGAGATGATGATTATATATCTTCACTGAAAACTACAAGTAGCAGTCTCACTTACAATGTATTGGATATATTAGATGAATCAGTAATAGGACAATACAATCAACAATATAATGTTGTTTTGGAATTTCTGCCAAGTTCGTAAAGAAGGCATAAGATTAAATAGTAATAAAAGATAACTGAAGCCACTGACTCATATTGTTATTTACTTTTCAGTTGAGACTTATCAAATGTATCTGTAGATTCGTAGCAAGTGAACCTCGTGTCAATATCTCTTCTACTTTGCTTTGTTGTGAGCTCTCGGTCTTCAGCTAAAAGTTTTTTATTTTAGGTATGTACTTGGTATGTACGTGCGAGTGGATTGCTCTTTATTTCTTATTTGTTGATCTCATCCTAACATTATTAATAATACAATCCAATGAACCCCCTCCTTAGTCTTCAACGTGTTATTGGCCTCAGTGATGGTGTTGCTGCCGAGATGTCGAACTTTCCAAAAATTAAACCCGGTGATCATTATTGGGTTTGTCCAATTGATGAGATGAAGGAAGGTATTTTTGTGCTGGTAGTCGCTAAGCGTGGGTGGATGGGTCGTAATAAACGATTGATTAGGAATTATATTATCAAGAAAGTAGAGAAGATTGAAGTAAGTAGTGTGTCAGTCAATCACTGTCTTTTGGTTGTTGCTTGTCCTCAACGTCACAATTCTTTTTATTATTAATTCTTCTATAGAGTGATGGAAGGCTTGACCTCCGTGGCGTCAATCCTGCAGCCAGCAAAGATAGTAGGGATGAGAGTATTGGATTGGTTCATCCTGACCGTGTAGTGGGAGAGGTTATTCTTTATTAGATAGTGTGGAGATATTAGTTAGGTATTAGGATTATGTTAGAAGTTATTGCGGTACTGAAGTTGAAGTAGTACCATTGATTGCCGTATCCCATTGAGTTTGTTTCTCAAGTGATTCACACAATACTATTCCTGGGGCAGAGAGTTTATTGACTAAGTGGCCTCATAAAACGAAACGATAATCTAATAACATTACTGATTGTCCGGACGATCCAACCAGACAATACTACCTAAACTTAGGACACCTTGACTTAATCTAGTTGTGATACAAATGTTAGCATCTCCTTCTACTTCTACTTCCTCTATCGACCCTCCAGGTAGAGTCCATACTTCTCCCCCATCGATACATGGGGACGAGGAGGAGGCATCAAAGAGTAAATGTTCTATTCTATGTTGCTTATCAAGATTACTCCCAATAGCATACTATGATAGCAAATCAAAAGAATACAAACTAAGATTAACAAATGTGGCGTACAACCTTGGTACTCCAGCTAAGAAGAAAAGAAAGACACGTAGTCGTAGTAGCACCCGAACTACTATCAATAATGCTCTATCAAATATCACGAACTCTCCCAATAAAACTAAAAACGACAAGAAACGCAAATCAGCAACAACAGATGAGAATCAATCTACTGAAGATCAATCAACAAATGATGATGATGAGAATGAGAATCAATCTACCGAAGATCAATCAACAACAAATGATGAGGGCAAAAAGGAAACACATTTAGATTGTGTATGCCGCAAAGATCATGGAGCGTTTTGGGTGCAATGTGATAAATGTGACAATTGGCATTATGTTGCAGAAGAATGCGTTGGGTTTAGCAGAGATGGTGCTGAATTATTGGACACATGGAACTGCTGGGCTTGTAACACAGAATATAACCCTCGTCAATTATCAAATGATACTAAACCAATTAACAATATGTATACTAAATTCTTCGGTGGTTATTTAGCTTCAGTTAACGGCAGTAGTTCAACTAATGGCAATGGTAATAGTACAGATGATAATGGTACTACAGATGATAATGGTACTACAGATGGTAATGGCACAGATGATAATGGTACAGATGATAATGTTCCGTATATTCCAACGGAGCAAGCGTATATCTATCGAACGGATGGGGATGGAGATTGTGCACTTCATGCTATAGGGAGAGCCATTGGTAGGACTGCAGTTGAACTTAGGACGATTGTGTCTGAGGGTTTACAGCGTAGACTCGAAGAAGATCCGACTTATGGTGATACACTTCTTAGGGATGCTCGATTTTCTAATGATGCGGACGTATATTATGAGAGAGAATTACAACAGGAGGCTAGGGGTGAGTCAGGTGAAGAGGAGGAGAAGGAGGAGGAGAAGGTGGAGGAGGGGGAAGAAGATGAACCTACATCCCAAAATTATCCAACAAATGTTGCTGCCTATGTTAATACCATGAGTACACGTTATAAACATGTTGGAGATCAGGAATTGAAAATTCTCAGCCAAGATTTGGGTATTACCATCAGAGTATATACTCTTCATGGAGCCAATTTCGAACGATTACTATCATGGGAGTGTGATGACGGCAATATCGTTGTAAATCTTTACCATACCTTAAGCCATTATGATTTGATTGAAGATGAATCAACCAGGGATAATATGACTATCGAGGAATATGATCACCGCTTTGATGAGGCTGCTGATATGCCATCCAATTGGTGGTCTAAATATACATCTGTTCCCGAGCTGCTTTATTATTGGGGTATTGACACCTCGTTACAGGATAGACTCAACAGTCATCCCATGGCAGAAGATGTACGTAAGGTTGGTGGATCAGCACCTCATAATAGGCATTATGGTGGAATAGGCACCTGGGGACGGCATGAAGATGATATAACAAAAGTAATTGTTGGACATTATCCACCCATTGGGAAGTTGGCAACTCATTTGCTGGGTGTGATGTGGTGTGTTGTTGCCAGTAGCTATCCGTATGACCCCACCATCAATATCTTCTTTGTCGCCATGGCTAATGTAATATCAATGGCATTCAGCATTCCATTGGATATAGTTCTTCCGGTGATGTTTGGTACTGCAGTTTGGATTGATTTCATGCCATTCGAATTCAACGGTAATTTAATGAGCAACAAAGACAAAACAGATGCGGGGAAGAAAGAATATAATGATTACATTAGATTGAAGAAAGCTTTGGGTAACCGAATGGCACTCTTACTATCAGAATTGACACATGTTTTACCCAATGTACGTGTATTTATGTTTGTTGGAGAACATGCAAGGCGGTTCTATTTCGACCATCCTGGAATGCTTGATAAAGCAATGGTACCTCAAGATGTTGAAGATGGTTGGATTGACATGGTTCACCCAAGTGTACCAGCAACTCACAAGGCATTGCTACAATGGGGAGAGGCATATACCAAGGT
>Ga0214479_100229_pt1 | contig 35572 bp, 21 predicted proteins | sample M1_20Mar14CPVII9_5_FD_165054 | JGI IMG/M metagenome (GOLD analysis project Ga0214479, IMG submission 165054) | Marine eukaryotic communities from Monterey Bay, California, United States - M1_20Mar14CPVII9sort6BwellE14 | ecosystem: Environmental > Aquatic > Marine > Unclassified | place: USA...
AAGGATCTATAGGAGCACACTACGACCTTGCCATAAGACATAGAAGATATGGGAACATTGAATTGTGTATCAAACATTTGAAAGTAATTGCTAGTGCAGGTGATCAAAAATCTAATAGTTTGATGGATGCATACAAAGAAAAGTTACTATCAAAAGAGGACCTGGCAAAAACACTCCGTGCATGTCAGGCTTCACAAAATGAAATGAACAGTAAGGATCGGAACGATGCCCGTGCGGCAGATGCCCGTGCAACAGAAAGCAACACAAGCACAGACATAGATAGGAACAATGTATAAAATCAATTACTTGTTTAACATTCCACATACTCCTAACCCTAACCCTAATTTGGCATTATATCTTGAAACAAAGATCACTAAGTCAAACCTGATCTCTTCCAATTCATACAGTACCTCCCCAAAGGTCTTTTCAAATCTCCCCACATGCGTGTTTACGACCAATGCTTTTCGTAAAAAAAAAAGTACTCGTATGCGGTGGTATCCTCTAGATAGAGTTTTTAGAGTCATCAAATAGCAATAGGAGAGAAGGCGTCGTTGTAGAGTGCAGCATTACTATATCAGATAGAGGAGGCACTAGCGTAGTGTTACAAATCCGGTGGCTTCCTTTTACTCCATGCTGGGGTGTGTATAAAGATATAAGCAGAAAGAGGGCATTAAACAAAAAGACACATCACACATCACTTTTCTTTATCATTGCATCACATCAACTTGAGATAGTAATATGGCATCATTAGACTTAAAAGCAAGGCTTGACAACATAATAGCTACCGCCCAAGCAGAGACAGCAAATCTTGATCTATTTGCACCTATAATGTTAAGAGAAGAGTGTCCAATATGTCTTCTTCCCCTTCCTATCAAACATGATGAAATTGCATTCAATGCATGTTGTGGAAAGAATATATGCCTTGGATGTATCTATAAAAATATCACAAGGGAGAAAGATAACGCTGACCACCCATCCAAAATAGGGTTATGTGCCATCTGTCGTCAACCAATAATAAATGGCAACAATTATATTAAAAGACTGAAAAAGTTAATGAAGAAAAAACATCCTGAAGCATTTATGGAAATGGCCGCTGAATATAAATCTGGTGAAAGGACACTTCAAAGCAATACAAAAGCACTTGAAATGTATATCTGCGCAGCTGAACTGGGTCATGCTGATGCATTTATTAACATCGGATGCTTTCATCTAGAGGGTGTAGTAGTTGAACAAGATATATCAAAGGCGGTAGAATATTATGAAGTAGCTGCAAAGAAAGGATCTGTAAACGCTCACAAGAGACTTGTTTACTTTCATGGTAGAAATGGAGACATTCAAACAAGTATTAAACATTGTCGAGTAGCCGCAAGTGCAGGTGATCAAGAATCAATGGATAATTTGATGAGGGCGTACAAAGATAAGTCTATATCAAAAGAGGAGCTGACTCAAACACTCCGTGCACACCAGACTTCAAGTAATGAAATAAAGAGCAAAGATCGGGATGAGGCAATATCAATCAACAAGCAGATGGATAGATCAATATCAATCAACAAGCAGATGGACAGATATAATACATTCAATTAACTTATTAAACATTTGCAACATTTACTATTTCACTTAACATCTACACACATACTCTTGTATATCTTGAAACAAAGATCAATAAGTCAAACCTGATCTCTTCCAATCTATACACATCTAACACTCCTCACACTGCACCCTCACTTTCCACTAGTATTCAATCTTCTTAATTCTTCTTCCTAAGTCTTCTACTACGTCTTCGTCTACTTCTCTTCAACCTACCTTGATATGTCTTCTTATCAAGATGATTACCTACACGATTTAGTAGAGAACGTTTCTTCTCTCCTTGGAATTTACTTTTCTGTACCTCAACAGGAACAGAAGAAGTAGTAGCCGCAATACTCGACGGAGAAGCAGTAGTCTGTTCAGTTTCGCTCATTTCATATGCAGTCAAATGCTTCATAATAGTTTCATAAGCTTGTAACTTATCAATATCAAGTTGTAATCCTTGTTCTTCTTGGGGGGTACTTCTTCCGCTACTACTGATTGAGGAACTGGACTTTTCTTCCTCTTGATGATCTAGAGAAAGACGACTACCTTCTTCTTGTGGTAGTATAAAGATCTTTTCACTAGCACTACCACTTCGTAATGTTTCAATGCTACTGTCGCCATTATTCAGTTCGTCTGGCAGTATGAACATCTTCGGTTGTTCACCACTACTATTGCTACTGCTACTGCTACTGCTAGTATTGGTACTTAATACACTCCCACCACTTCGTAATGTTTCAATACTGCTACCCAATTCATCTACTAGTATATGACACATCTTTTCTTTCATATCTTTATTATTGTTGCTGCTTGTTGATTCCATCACGACTTCTGATTCGAGGTTATTCATCTCCTTATCATTAACCGGGCTTAGATCTTCCTTGGCAGAATCGGATACGGTCTCGTCAAGATTGTCAGTGCAGAATTCAACAATCGGTGTAACAGTCAACCTACTCCTCACAGACTTGGGCGATGATGATCGTCTACTTTTACCACTACTTTTGTCCAAACTACTCAATGATTCAATAATTCTCTCTCCATCACCTCCATTATTTGATTTCACAATATCCATTTCAATATCGAAATTAGTAGGTATTAAAATAGGCGGACTGCAATTGTTAGCAAAGGTTGTTAAGCTACCTGAATGTGCTGATGATAACTCTCCACTTCTTGCACTGCTATTATTACTTGTATTACTGTTTATATAATCGGAATTGTCCAAGTTATTGTAGACTGTATCATCTAATGGTAGTATGCTAACATCTATCTCAAACCCTTCTCCTTCTTCAGATGTTGATGAAGAGGACGAAGAGGATGTTTCAGATATAACAGTGATAGTGGGTGATACTCCCCTATTAGTAATGATTGATATCTTCTTATTACTTTTGAACAATGGTAGTTTGCTAATACTTTTGGTTCTATTGTTACTTTTGCTGTTGTTGCTTTTGCCTAGCACGGTAGATGATGACGATTTGGTAGGATATTGCAAACTATTGTTATTGTCCTTTGTACTTGTAGTCCACGGTAGATCTAAATCTTGTGACATGAATGATGACATTCTACTTGAAAGACCATGCAAAGATGGTTGTCGTTTGAGACGTGAGAATCCGCCCATGGTTTGTAGTATGTATGTCAATATGATGAGTATTATCTATTGCTTTTGCGGCTTTGATAATGTTTTGTTATGCTTTTTTTGCTATGTAGATCTCGTATACGATTGTTGGTATCCTTGATATTGATGTAAATTATACTCGGCTTTCCTTGGCGGCTTGGGGAATAATCGAGTGTATATATCTAATGATATCTAGTAATAGTAAATAAGCATTCTATTCAAAGGTTCAATAGTAAAATGCTAAGCAGCTTTTTGTAAGTGCATTCTCGTACGATTTTTCTCTACTCACACACAATTCGGTAATAGATACCAACATTCATGCAAGTAGAACAAAACACACTTACAAATCGTACTAAGAGAATACAACACAGTTTAAAACCCAACGGCAGAGAGGGCTCTACTACTCACATCATATGGCAGCTAATACAACTCCACCGTGAGTAGGAGAGCTCAAGCGTTGGATCTCATAATACTACTAACAACCACTAAACAAAAACACTAAGCAACTATCACTACTTACTCTATTGTTCGTGACCAGCTACATTATCCAACGCATCTACTCACACCCCTCTCGATCTACAACTATTGAAAGCACGTAGACCTACCACTGTGTTTCGAATCATAAATATTTACTCTAGCTGATATCGACAACCAATACCATTGCAAATAGGCATCGAGACAATCAATACCATTGCAATAGGCATCAATCATCCATCAATCATCAATAATATTATCATAAACCATGGCAGCATCAACATCTAAAACCTCACGACAACAACGTGCCGAGGCACGACGATTGGCATCCTTATCAACCGAGGAAGAGATCATCTCCGCCCCAACTCTAAAAACCGAGCAACAGCCTACTGCTACAATCGATACTAAGGAGGAGCAGGGGATGGAAGGGATGGAACTTGAAAGTCGTCAAGAGTCTAAATCTATTGATGATACACCTTTCTCTACTACTACAAACGATTCTACTGCTATGGAGGAGCGTGTACCTTCCCCACCATCCACTGTCAACGAGGCCCCTACTTCTATCACCACCGCCGCAACTGATGCCGTCGATACTACTTTGAAGAAGAAGAAGGAAGAGGTAACAAGGGAATTACAACCAGCATTTAACTTATCTGACATTGGTACAATTCAAGATCAGTTAGTAAAAGAGCAGGTAGCAGAACAGACCTTATCGAGGGAACTGGGCCGACCGGCATCTCGAGGAAGGGAGGGCCGTCCAGCGAGTAGGGCTTCCAGTAACGGCCGTGCCTCACCCAATTCGTACAATGGATCAGCAGTATCACGACGTGGTCGTTCTCGATCACCTGTTGGATTAACTCCACATCCATCTAGTCGTTCCAATTCACTTTCATCCCGTCCAACGAGCAGGGCAGGTAGTCTATCACGTCAAGGTAGTGTAGGTCGTCAAGGGGGGAGAGAGTCAGCTGCTACCATTCAAGCTTCTAATAATAATGAACTATCATCAGCGGCATTAGCAGCAGGAGAGAGTGCAGCATTATATAATGCCAATCCATTACCATATTATAATGAACCAAACTTTGGACACTCACTTCCCACTGGTGGTAGAATGGAAGGGAGGGCACGTAGTCTAAGTCCAGTTAGTCGTTTCCCAAATACAAACAGTATGTCATTTGAAATGAGTCCTAATCAATCAATGAGTTTTGGTAACTTAATGGGTGATTCGTTTGATTGGGGTGTTGGTACTTCTCCCATCGAGCAGGGAGGGTATAATGGCCAGCAGGGTAGTCGTGGTACTAGGTCTCCATCACCAAGTCGTCAGAGGTATCCTCCGCCTCAAGATACACATGGATATTACAACTATCCACCACCGCCAATGTCGTCTCAAGCTCAAGCTCCTCTACAACAAGGTGCGCCACAGGTTGGTGGATATAATCCATCTACGGGATATCATCCTAATGCAAGTGGTCCATCTCAGTATCATGCTGGTCATTACAATAGCTCGTCAAATCAACAAGGAAGCAGGCGTCATTCAAGGTCATCCTCTCCTGTATCTGGTAGGAACTCAAATCTACCACGTCGTAATAGTCAACAGGCTTTGTTTCCTGAACATCATGTTCATAGTCCTGGACAGCCTCAAGGTCAAGGAGGTCCTCAAGGTAGCGGAGCCCGTGCAAGTAGTCGAAGTCGATCAACAAGTCCAATCAAGAAGCCACGTCGATCATCTCCGGAACGTTCATCTGTCTTTCGTGGTAATCCCACTCCAGGACAGACTAACTTACCCCAAGAGCTGTTGTTGGCATTGGAAGAGGAGGATAGTGATACTAATTCACCACCGAATAGTCCACAGCCTAAGGTTAAGAAGGTGGTTAAGAAGAAGGCTTCTAAGAAGAAGAATACCAAGTCGTCTACCAAGCCCAAGTCCAAGGGCAAGGGTAAAGGTAAAAAGTCAAGAGGGAAAGAACTACCACCCTCCTCATCCTCTGATGCACTCTCTTCCAGTAACCTAGCCCTATCATCCAATCCAAGTATGTTATTAGATTCTACCCAAATTGATGCCTGTCTCCAAGATTTATCATTTAGGAAGAGTTATGAGTTAGAACAAATGTTTAGTTTTATTAATACAGATGGTAATGGTATGGGTATGAGTTTTAATATGGGTTTTAGTGGTGAGGAGGGTGATGATGCGAAGGGATATACACCTATTAATTCGTTTAGTGGTGGTGATAACGGGACGATGGTGGAAGGAAGTGGTGGTATGGAGTACTTGTCAAGTCCGGCTAAGGCTCCCAAGTCACCCAAGGCTACGAGTCGAGACCCGCCCGTTGTTCATACTACTCCACCTAGCTATGGCGGTGGTCATCATAATCAAGGTTCATCGAGTTATCCATCAAGCAATGGTGGTATGGTAGGTAGTTATTCTGCCAACACTACTCCACCTCCGTCATCATATGATAATCATCCACACCATATCCCAACGAGCTTTCCTAGTAAACGTATCAAGGTATCAACACGTCATACGTTACATCCCTTGGCGTTGGATCTTACAAAACGTGGTATGAGTACTACTACTGGTGGTACTGAAGGAGGAGATTACTTTAGTCTATTGCGTAAATTGGCACCTGCATTTGTTGGTTTCCGATTCAAGTTGCCTGAAATGATGGAAATGGCAAATGTCAATAATGGAGTAAGTGGTGGTAACATCGTCGGACAGAGCAGTTCCCACTCGACACTACACATGACAATTATTGACGAGAATCAAATGGTAATTGCCAAGCGTCGTATCAATTCATCAATCTGTGCCTTTGGAGGGTCGTTACCTCCCCGAACTGTCTCTCCCACTCCATCGTACACTGCCGTGGCACAACCTCCACTACTTGAAGAATCGACTGAACAACGGAATGAACGATACACATACGAATCATCATTAGCATCCCGGTACTTTATGAAAGAACATTGTATCTCGTGGGATGTGGAGTTGCATGAGGTTATCGCTCCCAAGGCTGGTACCCCCAAGGCTGGAAAGAGTAAGAAGGCTAGTGCTGCAAGTGCTACTAGTACTCCCAAGACGAAGAAGAAGAAACAAATTGGTGTATTCAAGGCTGCTGATGCACCCGGTGGTGGTAAGTATTGTGCACCCGTCACGCCTAGTTCACCTGCCGAGGCTCCTCCACCGTCAACACCAGGCACACCATCAAGTACTAAAACTACCAAATCCAAGTCGAAGTATCGGTGTAAGTTGTGTGGATTACCCAAACAGAATCACAAGTGTACATACAAGAATCAAGTCGTTAGGTCAATTGGTACCATGGTCTATCCAGCCGTGAATGCATTCGTATCGAATGAACCTGGACGGTTAGCCCCGGCATTGAGTGAGATGAATAACTTTACTAGTTTGTTAAGTCAGGATACTACCATGACGGGTAGTCAATCAAGTGTATATGGTGGACCTCTGTATCATAATCGTGGTGGTATGAACTTACTAACACCCGATACAAGTCATTGGGCCCCGACTACACCCGGTGGATTGTCGACCATGTCAAGTTCTGATCCAAACTCACCGGCCACACCTCATCAAGCAAGTCGTAAACGTGATCATAATCATCTAATGATGAGTAGGACAATGTCAGCACTCTCACCTGGGTCACGTCATCATCATCCTGTTGTGCCACATGTACCAAGTATGCCACCAGCACCCGCGGGAGCTATTCCCAATGATGTATTGTTCCGTGATACTATGGAATTGAAGATTCAACAGTACCGTACTGTTGGTGCTGTACGTTCCTCGGACTCCAAGACGACAGTATCGTCGTTACTATCAAGTCCATTATCAAGTGTTGGTGGTGTTGCTCCTCATACACCTGGTATGCCTCCTCAATCTACTACTCCTGCTTCTTCATCAGTAGCAAGTAGTAGTGCCGTTACCAAGGCAATTACCGAGTCAATTACCGCCTACCGTTATCCACAAATTCCAACACCGTACACACAACGGAAGGAAATGGGTGATACACTCTTTGCCTTGTCACGTGAAGTACCCAATCTTGCCGATTCATGTGCAAGTATTCTACGGGAGGCACGTGAAAGTGATGATTGGGATCAGGCTGTGGCCGAGTTGACTACACAGGTATTGATTGTATTGAAGTGTGAAGAGATGGATTATACACTTGATGGGTTGAGGAGACACTTGTTAGGGTTGGGTATTGCCTGCTAGTTTATGTTATTGTCGTATTAGGAATTGCCTGCTGGTTTATGACTTGTTTGTGATGTAAGAACTAGCTGTTTGGGGTAATATTAAGTGTCGTCCTTCCGTGAGTTGTGATTATATGTATGAATGAAATGAAATGAAATGAAGAAATTAAGAAATTAAAGAATAAGATCGTTTAACTGCTACACTACTATTGACTACCACTAACTCAATGACTAATACCATGCTTCATGTCAAACAAACTTAATCTTAACTTATTATTATTCCCTTCTACCCTCTACCCTTTCAATACAATTCATTCTTTCAATCAATACAATATCATTGTTCACTCTCTTTGTACACATCTTTATACTCAACAGCAAGACCTCAAGGATGGCAGTGCCAATTAGACCAAACACAAGGGCTTGTACACTGACCTGCAGGACGGCCATAACAGTTAGCTGCTGCTTCCCAACCACCTTTAGGAGCACAATAGTCACCCCACCATTGGCACCGCTCATCTGCTGCACACATGCTTGGTTGCCAATTCTTACCACAATCATAACCAAAGTCACCAGAGCCATCAGTAGGTTCCTGAGTTTGCATATATGCATAATCTTCTTCTTCATTGTCAGTATCAGTACGCTTTTTATCCATCACTGCAGTAAAGATACCAATAAGATCCTCCTTACTCATCGAGTCAACAATATCTTGCTCCTTATCATTAACGCCGGGGAGAGTACACGCACCGATACAACCCGATTTAGGAATAGGAAGATCTTCACTACTCTCACTGAATGAGCTATCGTCTTCACTGCTACTACTACTTTCACTTAATTCAACATTACATCCTGCGTCGATATCACACGATCCACATCCCTTCATATTGCAAAAGTCAACAGTTTTTAATGCACATCCATATATTACTGGACACTTGAATGAAGGGGCACCGGGCTCCATTACAGCAACAAAGGCATCAGTCTCTTCTTTTGGTTGTGTTATTACACCACGAAGAGTCGGTACCTTGTCAGCTATTATTTGATACACGTTAGATGTGGTAAAAGTTAAGATGATAGATATGAGACACGGTGAGATATAATTATGACATATCATGTGATGATTGAAATATGAGTATGAGACACAACAACAATATAAATGTGATTGCAAATCAAAACAGAAATAGAGTAATAAACAGAAGGTACAATGATGGGACGATATGCCGAGGATATACACAATGGAGAGAGTTAAGTACTTACCCGAGGTGCCGACGACGATCATGAGGAGAGCAGCTATGCTAATGACATTCATCTTGGTTTATTAGGTAGTGTTCATAGATGTTGCATATATTATGAGCATTGTTAGAAGCATAAAACCCGACTGAGTGATAGCTCATTGCAAAGGATAACTTATCATTATCACCCCCTATCTAGCATGATAACGCGTGTTCTCTATTGGTGGTGTGCTGTTGTTCGTCTTACAACAATATATCTGTTTCTTCTCCATACAGCATGACTAATCTAATCTCCCCATATCATTATCTCACAACACAATTTGAGTAGGGATGTGATCATCAAGCCCTACGGCCTTGTTGTGGCGGCCTATGCCGTCAATACACAACTTAGTGAGGGGATACCGATGGGACTTAAAAATCACAGCACAATCACCTCTGAGAGAGCACAACTCTATTAGTAGCAAACAGTGTGGTCCTCTCCTGCCGTGTATGCCGTCTAGCCTACAATATTATACGACGGAAGGCAATACATTCGTATATTGTTGGAGGTGTTTTACGTGAGTTGTGTGATTTGTACGTTTTTAGCATACAACACACACCCAATCACATTAACTAACTGCACCATCATATCAATCCAACAAACTATCACTACCCCAGCAAATCCACCACAATTAATATATAACTAATATAATTAGAGTGGTATTTATGTACAAAATTACGCATAATACCACGTCTGTTAACACCTCCCACCTCCATACGAACCTTCTACCAATACCAACCTAGTATACTAAATTAATTGTTGGTAGTGCCACCTACCAATCGACACATTATCATCATTCTTTCATCATCATCATCAATATCAAGCATAATCAGCAGGATTCAACCTCTTATTATATAGTACTACAATATAACAAACCAACAAATAAAATCAGCTACGGCAACAACCACCTTTTATAATATATGATATCAATATTATAAATAAAAAATGCCAACGAATAAGAAGAAGAAAGGTCGTACAACTACCACCGGTAGTACTACTATTGAACCACCTACTCCAATTGAAAATTTAGAAGATGCAGTTAAAAATATGAAACAATAATGTATTTGATAGTGTTAAGAAGTTAGTTAGTGGTAGTGGTAAAGGAATTTATGCCATGTTACGTGGTGCTGGTATTCCTCTCAAGATTGGTATGTCTCTTGTCAACAAATTGAGACGTGTCAACCAACAAGATAATGAGGATGCATGGGATTTGGCTGGTGTTGATGATCTAGAGGAGATGTGCCCCGAGGACTCAGAGGTAGTTCAAGATATCAAGAATGTAATGCCCCCAAGTATGAACTACTACTCGGATAAGGAAGGGGAACGTACGCTACTCATCCAGTGTCAAATCGTTGAGCTCATGATTGCTTCTTGTCATGTAACAAGTACTGGGGTTGCTGGTGAACGATTCATGATGTGGCCAAGCAAAGATATTCAGAGACTCACTACTCTCACGCCACCTGAAGAGTTTAGTCCTGAGGATATTGCCTTCTTTGATGGCATTGATAAGAATGATATTGACAACATATTCCTTCTTCTTTTCACTTGGTCAACCTACAAGTCAAATCTACACACCCGTCGTGATGCAGGAGAAGAATCACTCGCTAGATTATTACCCAAACAACCAGATGAAAAGTTTGTTCAACTGGAAATGTCTCGCCGTGCATTTGGTATTAAAACTGTGCCAGATCATGTTGATGCAGTTGAGGAATCAGTACGTCAAGAAAAGATTCTAACGATCATCAATAATGAGTTGAGGCCACTTTTGGAAAGGGCCAAACAAGAGAAGACTGATCATGGTGTGGTTAGTGATGAGACAAAAGAAGAGATACGTCAAACACTTGAACCAATCAACAGAGAATCAGACGACTACAGCCATTACAAGGAGCCTGAACTACAAGCTATTGCAGAGGGAGCAATGGAGAAGCTCCCAGCGGTCGGATTATAGTTTGGGAACGTTGCATGTATGATGCCGCAAGAAAGTACAAGGGAGATGAATTGGACACCCTCATTCCTCCCGAGTATAGTGAATTTGCAGAGGTATTTCAAGGCACTAACAAGCTTCTTCGTATCACAACCACTCAACCCGGTGGTAAAGTCATCAAGCACTTGATTGTTCGTTCATTCCACCCCATCTTTGGTGAAGAGAAGACTATGCAACATAGAATCAACACCATTGATGCCTATCTTGGTACAATTAGTTACACATGTGCCGGCGGTATTGTTACAAAAGAGTATGCAGAAATCGAGGCACGTGTCATGCAGACTTTCTTGATGGAATGTGAAGGATTTGATGGAGATATCTCCAACGGTGATGCAGATGGTTCATTTCGTTATGCAAGACTGCATGCTGTTAGTGCAGGCCAATGTGTTGGTAGCAGTCCAGAGAATGTTCGTTCGGTTGCAACTGGTGTACTCAAGATTGGCTACCTCGAGACTTTAGACATTTACTCTCAACTAGATAATGATGAGTTGTTTGGCTTGTTGTTGGATGCACACGGCATTAAGGATGGAGTGAACAACCCCATGAATGAGAGTTTTCAATGTCCAGGAGTCATGGAAGGTTGTGGTAAGCAGGCAAGACCTTGTCCACTCCAGGGGTGTGATCGAGAAGACATGCCTTGTGTGTATGTCGTCGGAACCAAAACCAAAGATTGGGCAATGTCATTCAGCTTTGGATGCGACACTTGTTCCAAAGCGATATGTCGTCGTGAGTTGGAAGTAATTGGGAAGCGTATCGAAGCTGAGGAAAAGGGTAACAAGGATGTTGTCGTCACTGAAACCCAGCGTATGAGATATAAGAAGAGAGAGGAGAGTCGTATCAAGAGTAATGCCAAGGAGAGGGAAACTACAAAGCTCATGAAACAAAATGTTAGAAACCTATCAACAAATCAAAAGGCACGAGTTGAAAAGCGTAAACAGAGTAATGCCAAGATCAATGCCAAGAGTAAAGAAGATACATCTCTCAAGAAACGAGAAGAGGAAGGAGAAAAGCTCAAATCACCAGAGAAGAAGAGAGTTGAGAAGAGAAAGAAGAAGAATCAGCGTAATGCCGAGAGAATGAACAAAATACGAAAGGTAGAAGATCGAACGAAGAAACGTGGCAAATGGACAAAAGAAGAAGATGCAGTAGTCGAAGAATCTGTCAAGGCTGGCAACAGTTGGAAGGTTATAGCTGATAAGTTGCCTGGACGTACTAATGATCAAGTACGTCAACGATGGACTGAAGTAATCGATCCAAAGCTAGATAAGGGTCCATTTAAAGATGCTGATGATCTCCGTCTGTGGAATGCATACAATGAAATTGGGGGCAAGTGGGTAGATATTAGCAAAGAGAAGTTCGACGGGAGACGAAGTGCAAATCATGTAAAGAATCGTTTCAATAGACCGGGGTTTAAGGAAATTATCGATGATAAGTTTGGGAATGGCACGTATGACAAAGTAAAGGCTGCCAAGACAAAGAAGAAATAGAGAAGATAATCAAATACATAGTACGAATATACATTCACCACTATTCACTCATCGCCTTCTTTGACTTTCTCTTGGTGGTGTGCTATGACGCGAGCTAAAGGTGGTACTCAAAAATCTTCCTCGTAGGTACTCCTCTCGTGAGAAGTGAACTGCCAACCGAGGAACTGCCCAATCTTTAGCAATCACGGTCGGATATAAAGGTATAATATATTGGATTATTATGGCAGCATCAAAAATGGACTCTTCTTCATATATCGGCGATGTTATCATGATCGAAGAAGATACTCTTGATTTGAGTTGCCGAGTAGATGATGTCGATGTTGATAGGAGGATTGCAACACTTGAATCTGAGATTGCATCCCGGCAAGCTGAGTTAACTCATCTTAAATCTACAATAGTTGAAAAGAATAGTGATGAGGGTCATATGATAGTGAATAACAGAAAAGATACTGCCGCTGCTATTGAGGATACCGCAGACGATATTGATCAGTCCAAGGACTCAAACATTGACGACGACGAAGAGGAGAGTTACAATTCTTCAGTAGAAGAGGAAGATGATATCACAGCCATCAAGAATGAAGCATCAGCAGTAAAAGAAACTGCAAGACTATTACTACGAAAGATGGCAGAGCAATATCAAACGAATAAACAATTACGATCAGATGTTGAACAAATTAAAAATGAAATGGGACGATCATTAGCCAAGGTAACAGTAGAGAATCTGGAACGTGGTAAAGCTCTGGAAATGAAAGACAAGTTATATATTGACTTACAGAGTAAGTATGATGATGTAGTTGTGGCATTGGGAGAGGCTAATGATGATTTACGAAGGGTTCAAATGAATGGAAATGAAAGAGAAGAGGAACTAAAGTCCAAGATACTCAAGTTGGAATTGGATTTACTTTCACAGTCATCGTCGTGTCCATGCAAGGAGATATTATGAAAGGAGGAAATTGGTGTTTACTAGTGGATTGATTGATACTATATATGAGGTGAGGAGAGAAAGTAGTAGGTCTGGACTGGAAGTAGATGAATGTAGAAGATGCAAATAGTAAGTTCGGTATCTTCGTCTATAATCGATAACACTAACCAAAACTACATTCATTAATGTCATGTTTATTGGTTGTTTATCTTTACTACTCTCAACAATATGCCATTATGATAATACTATCACATCAGATCTATACTTCAAAGAGCCGTCGTTCCTTTGCTGCTAGATAACATGCCCCTCATTTTTTCAAATTTCAACCATTGATATACAGTATAACACCGACAAGATTGAACATGATTGTAGTAATCATTTTGCTTCTTCCGTCAAATATATTGCCCGTTGCCGATACTGCCATAACTTTAGTAGATATACATTTATCACAATCACAATTTTCCGGTTCTTCTACTTCCTCACAATCGGGATCTACCTCTGGTGTGTTAACTAGCGCGATGCCGGCATCAGTCCATTGTTGTATACCAAGTACATCATACACATTTGTAAATCCACTCTTTTCTAATGTATCAGCTGCCCACTTTGATCTAACACCTGTTGTGCAATAAACTGCTATAGCACAACTCTTACAATTGTTTATCCTTGTGGTATCTTTATTTTTATGTAATGATTCTATGAATGTTGCATTGGGTAAATGTCCAACATCCCATTCCTTTTGTTGTCTAACATCTAATAGTATTGTGAAGTTGCCTGCATATACAGGGTGTGAGAGAGATAAGTTAAGAGACATAATTGATGACATTTGAGAGTTGATAAGTTTGTACTACACATACCATTAGCCCACAACTCGGCTGCTTCAGCTGCATTATGAATTGTTGTATATGCTTGCACAACTAATTATATAACCAATAGAATACAGAGCATATAGGTGAGAGAGTAGATAGAGCAAGGATGATACAAAAGCAAATGAAAATCAATGACACATCATGCATGCGGAATAGGATACCCTACATATATATCTTCTACTTACTCGACGTGCCTATCAACGCCACCGAAGTAATGGTAAAAAGAAGTAGTATATTATTCATACTGTCTCGGGTGGGGAGTATTCTTTCTTGCTATTATTTGGCCGCTGCCATTGCTAATACTCAGCCAAGCGGTTTAGCCTCATGGGAATAAACTTTAATTCATGTAGTATCATATAGTACGACGGAATAGCGGGCCATACCAACACAATGAGCTCGTCTGATACCACAAAGAAGCGTAAGGTGGAGGGTAATAATGTAGAAGGAGGAGGAGATACCACATCGATGTCTGTCGACAAGGATAGCGGAACAACATTGTCTGCAATTTTAGCTGAGATGAAAGATATGAAATGTAAACTATCTTGTATGGATGAGCTAGAGAGTAAATCAACATTGATGCAGAATGAAATTAATAGTATGAAAGATCGTGTATCACATGTAAAAGAATTGGAGAGTAGATCAACTTTATTACAGAATGAGTTAGATATTACAAAAAGACAATGCAACTTTTTACAAAATGAAATGAATGGCATGAAAGACAAGTGTACATATCTCGAGACTAAATGTGATTCATTGGAGAGATCAGTAGAGATATTGAGTAAAGAGAGTACATGGGAGTATTCCGCACCAGAAATACCCGAAAGCCACTGGGATAACCTTGAATTCGATGAAGAATACATTGAAAATATGCTAGAATTAGCGAACGGTATCAAAAGGTATACTTGTGAATTAAGACGTGGGGAGTATCATGAGATTAGTCTAGGAGAAGAAACAGATGAAGACATTTTAAATGGTGGTAGATTTGTGCAACATGATGATATTCTACTTCCTCACTGGAAAGAATTAGCCAATGCAATACAGCTTAGTCCTTCAAATGCCTTTGAATCAAAAAGATTTATATTACAAAATGTCCAACTAACATCTTCGGAGATGGATTTGTTGAGACCAGCCTTGAAAGGTAAACTCTTCAACACGTTATACTTAGAGAATAATAACTTCGTCAGTACTTTTGAAGGAGTCACGTTTGCGGTGGAGGTAGTCAAAAGCACATCTCAGCTAAAGAAATTTTGTCTGGTGAATAATCAACTCGAGACTATGGATAATGTTAGTTTGGTGCTTGATTCCATTACTAGTCATCCTTCAATTGACACAGTCCGCCTAGAGAATTGCTTTGGAGGGGAGGGGATCAATAGTTATGACGTACTGTGCTCTCTCCTTGCTACTAACAAACCTTACGCATCAATTGACCTTGATAATAACAATCTACAAACTGGGGGTGATAACTCAATACCAAACTACATTACAAACAATCCTCCACTTAAAAGTCTGTTTTTGTCACATAATAAGCTGAATGACAATGATGCTATATTGATTGCCCGAGCATTGAAACAGAATACCAATCTTGAGCGCATCCATTTGAATAATAATAGCTTCACTAGTATTGGAAAGGAGGCATTATCAAAAGCTGTTTATGATCCCACAAGTCTAAACTCTGTTTTCGAATGTAACCACATTTGCCAGATTGATCTTGATGGGATTTTCTGGGATCTTCCTCTCGCGTGCAAGAATACCGACCCTAAGAATTCAAAAACTAAAAGGAGTATGAAGATGCATTACACATTATCCGAGAGGAATAAGGAAGGGAGCAATGTTAATCACATGAATACAGAGTTTGATGAAGATGAGAACTCTCTGAAACTGGCCCCCAAAGTATTGGAGAGTATTCAGCTGGGTAGGTCTGAGGTTATTTATAAAAATCTCCCATATAACTATTCCTATGGGAGATTTGTACCCCCGTTGTCAATTATGTATGAGGTGCTGCGCGGTTGGAAGATGCCTGAACTTTTCGAGCGAGCTAGTGGTCGGTAAAAGTAAGTACCTTCTAATAAGTTTCTAATAAGTTAGTACTAGATAAGTCCCTTCTGTCTCTCGGTCTAGCAGAATCATTCATCTTAAGCAATTGCAAATGATTCACTATACCTTCTTCTTCTATACCACTCTCATCTGATAAAAGCAGCACCAACTAAAGCACTAACAATTAATATCATACCCAAGAACGTCCCCAATACTAACCCACCTTTATGTAAACCCCAATAATGCCGGTAGTATTGTTCACTAAATCGATCGGTACGATAATCATCACATATTATCCATCCAGCGGATGACGATGACGAGGATTTATTGCTACTACTATCGTTGCTATGATCACTGTTGTTTGATATTGTAGATGTGTCAGATATTATTGACATGTCAGAATGATCAGATGATAGTAGTATGCTACGTTTTTTCTTCCATGATGATAAATGTTTTATTGTACGCTTTGTTTCTATTGGACTTAACCGTGGCATTGTGCTGTTATCTAAGTAGACGAATGTCTTTTATGTATTGCAATATATTTGATGATATCTAAAAGAGGAGATGATTAGTAAGTATGCAGTGATTAGTGGAAGAAGAATTAAGTTATGACAACGACTGACGTTGATGTCAATCATATCAATCAGATTTGAACACAAGATGTGCTCGCTTCTGACACCTCCCCCCCCCCCCGATCAACTTACCTCCCTCTTTCCACCGTCAGTAGAACTGTTTATTTATTGCAATAGTGTGATACCTAAAGGAAGAAGAAGGAGATGTTAGTTAGCTTATTATGTGAGTGGAAGAAGAAGAACATGTATCATGACACGACATTCGATCAAAATTGCTTAACACAAGATGTGCTCACTTTTTTTACACTCTCCCCGATGACTTACCTCCCTATTTCTGTCAGTACTACTAAACTGTAATTATATCAGCGTTACTATTGATATGTTTGCAATAGTATCTTGATTATGATGCTTATGCCGACGGAAGTGACATTTGCATTTTTATAACAACTCGAATTTCCGTTTATCGCTTCTGATTCCTAGATGTCTCTGTGTACCTTTTAATCGTAGTATTGTATGTGCAAGCTCACAATTGCATGCATGATTTGGTCGGCCTTTTTGTTGTTGGTGGGTTTGGATAGCAATGCTGCATAATAATAAACATACTTTAGTTTCTCCGAGATGTACTACTAACTGCTAGCTTATTGTTAACCGGATTTGCAAATCGATATACACACTGTCTACTGCAATACAACAATGGGCTCATCAACTCACTCAGATAATGAATCAGTCTACTCCAATGATCCACCATCTATTGCAAGTCGGGGTAATAATGACGATGCATCATCCACCGGTGCACAATCACTACTATCCTCCTTAGCCGAATTACCCTCTAAAGCAAAACGACGTCAGATGAAACAATCCCGTGCCCGTGAGAGATCAAATAGTAAACAACGAGATGCAGATGGTAATCATGTTAGATCACGATCTCGGCATAATACACGTAAAGATCCTGAATATAATGATGAATCTTCAACAGTAGCAAGTAACACTATTGCAAGTGAATCTATATTCACTGCCAATATAGTCGAAGAAGGCCGTTCATCATCTCATCGGAATAACCGCTCTTCCTCTCATCGGTCATCGTCATCAAAACGGCACAAGAAGAAGAAAGAACTATGTACGACAAATTGTTCACCACTAAATATATGTTCCGGTGTACATATTAAAACATTAATATTTTGTATCTTGGGTACCACTGCTATAATGAAGTTAACATCTAATCCACCGTTAATTAATACCTCACATGGTATCTCCTCCGGGGGTTCTGATAACAGTGGATTGGGTAGTGATGGATTGGGTAGTACAGTGTATGGTGGTGAAAGTATGGGACGTGATTTAAAGAGTAATTTAAGAGGTAGTAGTACTGTTAGTGATGTATTAGATATTGATGGTGTTGTTAAGCCTACATATAATGATGGGAGTGATGAAGAAGAGGGAGATAGTGAAGACAAAGATGAGGATGAAGAAGAGGAAGGCTCGGGAGATAAAGAAGAGAATGAGGATGATACGGATGAATTGAAAGAGGCATTTGACCCACCTGAGGATATTACCGAATCGCAACAAGAGCAATTCAATCAGCAGTTGGGATCATTGGGCACGCCAATTGAACAGAAGCCAAATTCATTAATGTCATCCCCCGCTGCTAATTCATTATTACAATCGGATGTACCACCCCCTCCTCCTTCGACTGAGGATGTAGTTGGGACTGCACGTGATGGCGAGGATAGTGTGCAAGAGGAGGGTAGTACTTTACAGGAAGGAGCAACCCTCCAAGAGGGGGGTGGATTTACTTCTCAATTACAATTGCCTCAACTGGCTACTACTACTCAACAGCAGCAGACAGGGTTTGTAGGTTCTGATCCTTTATTGGCTGTTCAACCACAATTGGCAGGACAAGCACCAGTACTTGGTGCTGATGGTACTGTTCAATCTCCCTTAACACAACAGGTCCAAGTCCAAGGAGGTGCCGCGGTGAATAGTCTCGGACAAACTCAGACAAGTCTTCTACAACCTCAGCAGCAACAGTTCGTTCTTCCCGGATCTGCCCCAGTACAACAACAACAAGATGCAAGTTCTCAATTACAACAGTTGCAAATCTCACCAACCGGTGGCCTAACTCCCAGTAGTACTGGTGGCGGAGTGGATGTAAATGCCGCACAACAACGATTAGACGAACATGCCTCGAATGGTTTCGATGTTGAAAGTGCACAAGCCAAACTTAAAAAGTTACAAGATTTACAGGCTCAGTTGGCTGCACGACAAGCAGCTCAACAACAGCAGCAGCAAATGGTACCAGCTAGTGGAGTTGCTGGAGTTGCTTCTCCCTTGTCTCCTTCCCTTAGTGGAGGAGGAGATGCCGCTGAACCTCTGGCACAATCTGCTACTATTACTCAAGAACAACAAGTAGCTCCTCCGGTAGATACCGCCGGGTCATCTTTAGGTGCATTCGATCCAACATTGTTCCAACCACCAGTAGATCAACAGCAGGTTCCAGAGGTGCCGAGTGGTGGTGGAGAATTTGCTGCTCCGTCGGTACAGCAAGATGTTCCTACTACTCAAGAACAGGCCGCGGTGGCAAGCGGTGGTGGATTGGAACAGCCTGCTGTTTCTTCTGAAGTGGCAGCACCGACGGCTGAATTTGATCCATTTAGACCAGTTTAGGACAATAGTGTAACATGAACATAATTAGGAGTGTATATAAAAACACAATGACAAGTTGTGCACATATGTCTCTTTTTTCAAATTACAGCTACCGGTCTCCAAATACCAACCATCATTGCAACTACGTATTAATTAGCAATATTGGATTGTTAGATGGCGGATAGAAGAACACAAACATCCCCCTAGAATATACCTAAGTAGTACGGGATGATGATGAATGATTAAGTTATGACACTGGATAGTTAATTTAAACTTATCGAACTTAGACTGCCATATAATTCCTTAGTGCCCAGTCTATTCATATGCTCCTTGACTAGCAAAGTGAGCATATGAATCATCCCTATCCTTACTCTTCATTTCATTACATGAAGCCTGGAATGCGTGAAGAGTTTGTGTTAGATCCTCTTTTGATAGGAAGCCTTTTTTGTAATGCCTCATCAAATCATCCATTGTTACTCGATATCCTGCACTTGCAGCTACTTTTAAATGCTTGATGCCCATCTGAATATCCCCGTTACGACGATGAAACATTGCAAGCAATCCATGTGATCCGACGCACCCTTTTTTTGCAGATACTTCATAAAATGCCAGTGCCTTCGATATATCTTCTTCCACTGCAATTCCCCGTTCATAACATTGTGCTAATCCAGTCAAAGCCTTAATATGTCCAAGTTCAGCCGCACGGATGTAATGTTCAAGTGCTCTTGTATCACTTTGGAATACCTCATCTCCGTTTTTATGTTTAGTGGCCATAGTAAAAAATGCATGTGAAATATTTTTCTTCATTAATCTCCTCATAGCATTGATATAATTATTCTTATATGGTGATTGGCGGCAGAATAAACATTTAAATTCACGTCTTTGATTTTGTAAATTGCGGTTCTTGAAAATGCATCCCATACATATTTGCTTCCCACAACATTGCATAAATACAACTTCATGATCGTCTAAAGGAAGTGGAATCATACATATCGGACACTCTTCTCTTTCTTGGATATTGATGGTTGCAAAAAGGTCAATATCTGCTGTCTCTGCTTGAGCGGTAGAAAGTAAAGTATCAAGCCTTGCTTTGAGTTCTAATGACGCCATATTATGTACATTGATTTGATACGTGTGGTGATATATCTCTCTCCCCTCTTCGTATCTTAAATAATGTATGTAACCAATTATAAGTTAGAATGATGTTACGCTACTACCACTGCTACAATAATATAATATATTTTACTCTACCCTTTTTTGATAATGAATGATCTATTGAAGATGTCCAAATATCAACTCTAGAGCAGAACTTAAGGCGTCGTTTGCCATGGTGGGCGCGAACGAATCGCGTGGATGGAGTAAATTTCTCAAACTGCCATAGGTTTCACCTCCACTATCTTCATTCTCCTACTATCACTTAAACTTGGCGCTACAATATGAAGTCTTCATCATTTATATATACGGTAAGTACAGTGTGTTGTTATGCATTGTTTGCAATAGAATAATCTGGAATATCGGCGGTGTTGCAGTAGACTGAGAAAGTGTGCATATGATGTGCATTTTTTTCACATCACTTTCCACTTGTATCTTAGTTATACCTCTCTTTACAATACCTTGGATATCTCTCTGATATATTGCAATTCTTTCTCTAAATCACAATTACAGCTCATATCATGTGTTGTAGCAACGACAACGGAAGCTACAAGCAGATCTACCTTCCTCACTTCCACAAATCGTCATAGTTTTATAAATTCTATACCGCGTGGAGGAGCAGATGATGGGGATAGTAGTTCAACGACACCAGATATGTCATCATTACTATCAGGGATGAATCTCGGACCAAATGGCTTACCCGACATGTCAAATCCACCAACACCTCAACAATTACAACAATCAATGGAACAATTCACATCATTATTATCATCACCACAATTTAAAGAAATGATGAACGATCCAACTAAAATGGAAGCCCAGTTAGAAACTATGCGTACATCATTATTAAATACCTTAACAGAAATGGAAAAGGGTGATAATCCAATGATGACAATGATGTTAAATCAAATGAAAACACAATTAGCACAATCATTCCCAGGTGGATGGGATGGTGTAAAAGAATTAATTGAAGATAAAACGAAATGGAAAGAAATGTGTAATGGATTAATTGATGTTATGAAAAATTTAAGTGATGATGATTTAAAGAATATTATGGGACAGATGGGTGGTGCTGCTGGTATGGGTGGTATGGGAGGCGGCATGCCTGGAATGGGAGGATTTGGGGGAGATAGTTCATTTGGGGATGCATTTGGGGGAGATGTTTCAGGAACTTTGGCAGGCTTAGATGATTTGTCAGAAGGAGAGGACTAAACATATGGCATTTCGAAAGTTGTGGCTTGTGCTGTACTGACTAATTGGGGGTTAATAAGTCTAGACTAGCTTAGTCGCACATTAAGAACCTTGCTTGAGTAGTTATTGTTTTACAAGTCTGTCCAGACTTGTTCGTTATTGAGAAAGCTAGTTTATCCATCAAACAACCGTCAAGTTACTCGGCCGTATCTTTGACATTTCTTGTACAACATGCCCATAGTAATCTCTATCATGGTCATGAATTGTATGCTGCCTACCTGGAAGGGCAATTGATGGTAAAAAGAGTTCCGATTCATCATTCTCACCCACTTCCTCGGCAGCATTACTATTCTTAGTCTTGATCGTCTGTTCATCTATCTGTGCCGGTGAAGGCTGTGACGTGTAGATATTCATCCCAAGCACTACCATTAATATAGAGATGATCATCTTGACTGTTATTGGTGTATGAAAGATGAGTCTACTGAGTAGAGGTAACGAAACAACAACCAACGCTGTTGCCACAGACTTTCGTATCGAATCAAAGATTTTGAGAAATCTAGAAGTTACTATTCCCCCAATTGACATTATAACCGCCATGCTTGCAACTGAAGGTTGTGAAAATAGTTCAACAAGACTTGTATAAGATATGAATGTTTCTGACATTGTGTTATCGTCATTTTTTGATGATATGCCTTCTATTATCATACCTAGTGATAGAAATAGTATACCGTCGAAGTATAGACATAAGTTTTGTAAATTGATACATATAGATGCTTTATCTTTCAAAAGTTTCTCATTGAACACGCCGGCAACAGTTGTGATTAAGATGTGTATACCTATGAGACTGTAGTTAAAGATTGTTGGTGTGGGATGATGACGTATGGCTGTTATATCTTGGTCACTATCGGTTGTACTGTTTGTTTGTGTAATTATATCTTCTAATGCAACTTCTGAAGCATTGGATAGCTCCATGCTATCCAAAGCTTTCAATACACAACCGGCAGTAATGATTACTAGTGCCAACCAGTGAAACTTGTTTAGTATCTTTGGAAAGAGTTGCTGATGTACTATTGCAGTAACTACCAACTTCATTTCACCCAACAGATGTAACGTTGCAGGGTCAAACACTCGTAAATTCACATATGTTAGAACATCACCCAATGCATATAAACCCGCCGGTATCAAATACCAAAGTATCATCCTCCATTGTTCTTTCAATTCATTCTTTAAATGTATCAAATTGCCATCTTGTATTCGATACAGTATTAATGAAAGTATGATCTTTAACACCTCTTGTGTCCATACTAATTGTGTAGCATCGAATGTTATTTCATTAATAGATGCATATTGATTTAAAATACCGTATATTATCCATAGTATCATGAAGAGGAGGAATATTGATTGCTCGGTAGGTGTTGCATCTGTGAAGGAGTGTGACATTTTCGTTATTTTTATCGAGACCTTTTATTACACACAAAACCTACTGGTCGGTTAATATTCAAAAGAACAATATCTCGATGGCTTTATGGTTGACACTGTATTGTAGCATGAAAGAATAGTTGTGCTAGTTACTAGTTAAATGACGCGGCGAATGAACGGACTTTTACTCACTAAATTTATTAGCTGTGAGTTCGTGAGGCTGAATATTTATTTATTTAATGAGGCTGATTGGTCGGCGTTATCATGGTGGGCTGATTGTATAATGACATATTAAACCACTGTACACAATGGTACTCTTGTTAGCGTTACTTCTTCTGGTGGTGATATCGCCTCAAATAAGCTATTGTAATGAGGATACCACAATCAATCCTCAAAAACAAAGTCAAAATTCTAAAGATTACAAGATTTGCAATGTACTTGGTGGTTTAGATGTTACACGGTATATATCGAGAGATGCCCGTTCCTTCTTTGCAGGGTAAGCTCAGTTTGTTGTGCTTGTTTGTGCATATCATGTGTCTGAATGTTGATTTGCAATTTTGCTCACATCCTGGCATCATTGTCATTACGGTGTATACCATGATACCTGGTTTGTATATGTTTATTGATTTGCAATTTTGCTCACATCTTATGCATTTTTTATTTTAGTGCAATAGATGATGTCGAATTAGTACGGGAGGTGATAAGTGAAGTAGCCATCAATGGTGGCTTAGGACATCAATTATCATTATATGAATTAGACCATACATTGGATAGAATTGGTAGAATAAAAGAAGGTTTGTTAGATAGTAGTATTGATAGTAGTAGTACAGTCGAGGCAGGATTGGGTTATGTAGATGATAGACCAAACCGCAGAATGGATATGTATGTTTCATTAAACGGCACTAATGGATTATCAAAACATACAAATACAAGCAGAAAGAATGTAGAGAAACAATTGGCAATGGTACAGGCTGCCTCTATCATATTTCCATGGATTGTTGATAGAAAGTCTAAAAAGGATTATCAATATGTCACACATTTAAATGGCTGGTCTGAAGGTCCGGATAAAGAACCATTTCGATTTGACTCATTATATACGGCTGCTTGGATTGGTAGTACTGCCGAGACATGGGCATACTATCCCCCCTTCAATAAAAAGGCTGGTATACCATTTACAATTGGAGATGCATTAGGGCCAGTTGTAATCTGTGATGAGTGCCCATTCACAAAGCCCAATAAACCAGAAAACAATCCAGAGAGAAAGGCATTTCTAACCAGTCCATATCCTGATGTGGCTCAGCCGGGCCTATCTCTGATATCAGCAATTGCCCCGGTATATTACAACGGGACTTTTCTAAATAGGTCATATAATGATGAATACATTGCATCAACTGGTGTGGATATAGAGGTAGAAGCAGTCTCGACATTATTAGATGTTGTCAAGGGAAGATTGACAAGAGGAAGTTTTGGATTGTTAGTAGACTTAGAGTTGAATGTTATTGTTATTAGTCAAGACGTTGTAGAGATGATTTATCCGCCGTTAACGGGATATGAAGAAGAGCGTATTACATATGATTTAAGTGATGGTGGCGATAGTTCCACCACCATACTTGAGGATAGAAGGAACCAGACATATCTTGTGTCCGACACGATCATCCAAGGACTTACTGAGCTTGACAATGCCAATTGGGCTAGCCTTAAGGCATCCCTTGCAAAATTAGAACGGGGGAAACGAGATTATTCAACTCTAAACATTACCCTTACGGGTAGCAATCATCCGATTGAATACTATGTCATGTATGAACGTTGGCCGTATGTTGCTGATTGGGCTATGTTAATCTTTGCCCCCAAGGCAGAGGTCGAGAATGCTATCAATATTGGAATTCGATTAGAAGAGAAGAGTTATAAGGGCAGTGCATCGTCTTCTAAAGTATTGGAAGGTGAAAAGGGATCGATACTAATCGGGAATACATCGATTTACAATGATGGAACAATTGATATTGCTTTGGTACCCAAAAGTACACCAAGTTGGCTAAGAGTTACCTCATCTGTAAACAAGAAGAGAGTACTGAAAGCTGGTAAAAGTATGCCGCTTGATTTTGAAGTGGAAACTGATTCACTTGATGTTGGCACAACTTCGTCTCTAGTATCATTTCTTGTTCATGATGATTCATATCCGGATTGCTTTCATAATGAAGAACTAAGCTTGAGATTGACAATCCATGTCCTTCCAAAAGATTGTGTGAGAATAACTGGTGACAATCTTAGAGTTGCAGACTCGTCTGGGAAGTGTATTTGTAGGCCTTACTCTTCGGAAATTGGCGGAAGCTGTATATCATATGGTATTTTACTTCCATCACTGATACTTCCCATCTTGGTTATTGCATTTCTATCCGTTCATTCATATATAGAACGTAAGAGGAAACAAGGTGACTCTGTGTGGACAGTCGCCAGTTCAGATCTGATCTATGGTGAACCTCCGGAGGTGGCTGGTCGAGGAACATGGGGGTTGGTCTTAATAGCAACATATCGGGGTACCACAGTGGCGGTGAAACGAGTAATACCACCAAAGAAGACTCTTAACGGCATATCATCTATTCGAAGTAGTACCAGTATGAAAAATAGACGAGCTAGTGATGATACCAACAACGACAACACAAGAAGGCAAAGCTCAATGCTCGAGTCAATCAAGGAGTATGTTAGGAAAAGAAGTTCGATATTCTCCTCGTCGGATGATAACAGTGTCACTAAGGACAAGTTTGATTTTGATAACAAGATAGAAGAACTTGATGATAATGGCACCCAAGATGAGGGATTAAAGACGGTTCAACACTTTGGTAAAAGTAGGCGTAGGAGCTCACTCTTAAGTTACTTCTCCGCGGACGATAACAACAGTCTTGGTGGTTCGTTTCGTCATGGTGCAGGGGTAGATATGGTTTATGCAGACGAAGAAAACCTTGATACCAGTATCCTATCTACAAGATCAATAGATGAGTCCATGCCCCTCATCATCACAAAGACAAAGATGAACCAACGAGGAAAGGAAAGCGGAGGCTATGATTCTGTTGCCACTGCCACAAGCTCGAGTGGTCATTACTCCCTTTCCTTTAAGCATCTGAAGCAGGATTTTATAGAAGAGATGAGACAATTGTCAAAGCTACGGCATCCATGCATCGTTACAGTAATGGGTGCTGTAATGTCATCAAGAGAGGACCCTCTCCTTGTTATGGAATACCTCGATCATGGCAGTCTCTATGATCTATTGCATAATGAAACAATGAGATTCGAAGGTGAAATAATACTGCCGATACTTAGAGATGTCGCACAAGGTCTGAGATTCCTGCATACAGCTCAGCCACAGATCATACACGGTGATCTTAAGAGTGCTAATATATTGGTAGATAGTGAATTTAGAGCCAAGGTTGCCGACTTCGGCTTCTCGGCAAAGAAGGCGATGAATAACTCTGTTTCTGGTACACCATATTGGATGGCACCCGAGCTACTTCGAGGAGAGGCAAGTAACACAACTCAATCGGATGTGTATAGTTTTGGAATAGTGATCTATGAAGTATACTCCCGCTTGGAGCCTTACGCCGGAGAAGATTACAATACCGTTATCAAACAAATCAAAGACCCAACTATCAATAAGAGACCACCGGCACCAGTATCAATGCCTGCCGAAGTTAAGACTTTACTATACTCAAGTTGCTTGAAAGAAGATTCTTCATCTAGGCCAAGCTTTACAGAGCTCGACGGATTCTTGAAGCGGTTCGAGGCTAAGAATGTAGATCCTGCAATGCTGTCTCAACTACCGAAGAGATTATCAACTGGTGGGGCATTGCGGCTGCTTGATCAAGTCTTCCCACCTCATGTGGCATTGGCTCTACGAGAAGGAAGAAAGGTTGAACCAGAGCATCATGACTGTGTGACCATATTCTTCTCAGACGTGGTAGGATATACAAAACTCAGCTCAACCATGACACCGATTAAGGTATCAAACATGATTGACAGGTTGTATCAAAAGCTAGATTCACTGTCTTTCAAGTGGGGAGTTCATAAACTTGAAACAATCGGAGATGCCTGGATGGGGGTCACAAACTTGTTTGAGGCATGTCCAGATGATCATGCTAAACGAGTTGCACAATTTGCAATGGAGGCTGTCCAAGTAGCCAGAGAAATATTGATAGACTTGGATGATCCATCAAAAGGATATGTTGAGATTAGAGCAGGCTTTCATTCCGGTAGTATCCTTGCAAGTGTCGTGGGTAGCCGCCTTCCCAAGTATACCGTGTTTGGTGATACCGTTAATACGGCATCCAGGATGGAATCAACTTCAAAGCCTGGTAAAGTTCATTGCAGTGAACGTTCGGCAAAGCTGTTACAATCTCAAGCACCCGAGATCGTAACACGATGTAGGGGCGAGATCACTGTGAAAGGCAAAGGCGAAATGATAACGTATTGGGTGGACAATGTACCTAAAGGAAATGATCGGCAGATGAGCGAAAGTACTGTACAGGCATCAAATAAGTAACAACTACATAAGATAAGAATGGAATTGAAGCATCTGACAAGTTTGTGCACATCATGTGTCACTTTTTTAGGAATACCACTTAGCAACCTAATATGGATGTCTTTATGGATGATGAGGCTTCCCTACTTTAGTACCTACAATCTTGATAAAACAGTAGGCGGAGGCTTCATATTCCTCTCTATGCCAATCTTCTTCTTCTGATCTTCCTCTCTAACTTTCAATAAGGCTTCTATGAAATCAGCTACTGCAACATCACTCCAGCTTCCACTTCCCTTCTTATCACCATTCTTTGACTGAGGTGGACTCTCCTGCCAACCTAAATGTCCACCACACTTAGTCTTGACAACTATAACATTTGGATTCTCCATACAGTAATTCAACTTCTTACGGAATTGTCCAAAGACGAGGAAATCATCTTGTGCTGATATTTTCAACAAGGGTACGGAGACATGAGCAACATATCGATGACTAGAGCTATCCCACCAATACTCTTCGCCATCCTTGAACCCTATCCGATGTGTATACGGTGGATAGGGATCATTCCGTGCTAGGTATGGAGCAGCAGCATCATCTAATTTGCCAATAGTCGGTGCTAACATTGCCTTCTTCATGGCATGTTGAAATCCTGGATCATTATGTGACTTGAATGATTGGATGTTTTGCAATAGACTTCGTTTCACACCAGCTCCCAAGATTATATTCCACGGGAAGCGGATTGTACCAGAATGTATATGTAACGGATTGCCCATGGCAGCTCCACCACCGATACATTTGGGTAGTGTTCCGTGTAATGACTCTTCACCGAGGTATTTGGTAACAACATTAGCACCAAGTGAGTATCCCAATATAAATATCGGTCCGCCTACATAGTCGTCTTCTTCACTACTACTACTGCTATCTCTTCTGACATTACCCTTTCCTTCCCGTTTCTTCAACCTATGTTCCAACTGCTGAACAACACCTCGTAAATCACCAGTAAAACCAGCATTATAACCTCGTGGTGTATTATTCTTAATTTGATGATCACCATCCTGTCCACGAAAGTTCATACAAACGGCTATCCATCCTCTCTCTGTAGCAGTTCTCATCATTGATCGTATATATCCAAATGTTGAATCATTATTCATCCCGTGTAATAGTAGTATGATTGGTTTGGTTATTGAATTTGATTGTTTGATATCTATATCGTCATCTATTGTTGTTTGTGATGATGTTAATGGAATCTCCCAATCCAAGACAATGAGAGCACCATCGGCTGCCATTGTCATTACCTCACGTTCTCTCCTAGTCTTTTGTATATCATCTTTCTTATTGGAACCTAATGCATACGCTGCTGTACTTGACATTAATCCACGTGTGCCGAGGAACATTTGTGGTTTTATCTTTCGTGTTAGTATCCCTTCCTCTTCATCTGTCTCTCTATTATGTTGTCCAATACTACTTCTACCTTTCTTTCCACTAAGCTTGGCATAGATACGATCCATCTTATCATTCAATACACTTCCTCCTTTCTTATCTGATCCATCTCCATCATTTCCTATTTGACAATAAACTAATGGAGGAGAAGTTAATTCCTTCTGTATATGTAATTCATATTGCAAACCCACTGATGCGGCACCTAATACTGCCAATGCCCATCCACTTGGTGAGGTTGGTAGATTGTTATTAATTCCTTCGAATATTGTTGATGATTGACGTTTAATTGCTCTGAGTAGAGATTGGTTACAAAGTTGAGCATATCTTATGCACAAAATAAAAGAGCATATTATTATGATATGCACAAAGTACAATATAACTTACCTAAAACTTTGTGAAGATGAATGCTGCAACGTAGAACGTAAATTCCGTATCGATTGATTGAATGATGAGTTTGATCTTTGCAATGATGGGCGTTGTTTGAGTGATGGGCGTTTGTTACTTGATGCTTTGAGTAATGATGGGCGTTTGGTATAACTTGATCTTCTATTGCTCTCTAGTGTAGAGTACTTCATATGATCGTCATTATCATTTGAACTAATTAATTTGGTCAAGTTGGTATAGCTGGTATTACCAGCTGCCTCATCTGCAGCATCTAGATCGATACCATCATCATCAATCAATGATGAACCATAATCTTTCATGGACTTGACTTTTTTGCTCATACTTTATATTAGTCAAACTCCGACTAATCCGACTCGGTACAAATAATATAGATATTATAGAAGTATATGAGTGAACTGGTTGCATTCAACCCCGCTACGGCCACGAGACTTTGCAGTCTTACTTGTGCCGCCTTAGGCTCTAGCATGCAGGTAGGCTTGTGGGATTAGTGCGCATTTTAAGAGGCTTTCGTGCGCAGTGATCACGTGCGCCGCACATTTTATGAAGGTATCCAAGGTATCCTATGTTTTTGGTATCTTTTCAGGAAGAACTTGCCCACTTACTATGTAGAAGAAGAATGCTCTGTAATACATATACTTTCTTAACTTAACAACATACACGCACTATATTATACCTTACGCTTGTTGAATGCAAGCATTAGTCCAAGCTGTAGTGCATCGGACAAAAGTTTACTTTGCTTATCTCCGAACATGTTACTCAACATAGAGAATGCACGCTCGGAAGTCCCCAACGATGGCAAAACAAGTGCTGCCATCTCACAAGCCTCCCACCAAACCTTGGCATCATTATAGCAGGTACAGTGCCTGTTGCCACTTGTGCAGTATCGGCACTGCACATCATCAATCAGTTCGGAGCCAAGGCGAAGTGACATCCTATAATGCCATGTTGAGATGCCAGCCTTATCCTTGTCCTCCCTCATATTATTACCAAACTTTGCCTGGACTTGAGTGGCATTCTTGTAATAGGCAGGCCATGTCTTCTTGAGACGATTGATGATACTATTATCCCCATCCTTGTTGAAAATAGGATAAACTGACATCTTGTCAATCAAGGCAAAGGCCTGTGCACGGCTGAGAGTCTTGGCATAAGACGGGTCGAAGATACGAGCACCAGAATAGAACTGCATAGCATCATAACGATCCCCTCCTTCACTGATACGATCCATTATGTATTCAATGGCAGGCAACAAACCAGTCATCACTTCAGCTCGCCATTCGTCAGGTGTGAGTGGAGGGCGGTTTGCTTCATCCCGAAGTGCTTGCTCTAAAGCAGCTACACGAGCAGCTTCACGTGCTGCTTCAACTTGTGCATTGGCTGCTGCTTCGGCGGCTGCTGCTTGAGCCTCCTGCTGTTCACGTTGACGAGTCTGCTGTACTGATTCAAGAGCTCTTGTGGCGGCACTAACTCCGGCAGATGCAGCCCTTGTAGGACGACGTGGGTGGGCAGCATTCACCTGACGATTAATTTGAGCAACTGTAACGCGAGGTGTGGAAGTGGAAGGGGTGGCAACAGGCAAAGCCGGGGCAGTATATCCTCCTCCGTCATTATCAATTGATCGAGTAGCCCATTCTATGAACTTATATAATGGAGAGATATGGAATGTTAGTTTGTGATAGTGCATGAGATGCAAACATATAAACATAGACATACTACTACTAACCTGCATGATAAGTCTTTCCGTCTTTGGAAGCTTCATCATACCACCATCGGGAAACAAAGCCTTAAACTCCTCAATCCTCTCTCCTACCCTAAATGCAATATCTGTTGCATCACTTTCAATCCAGTAGCATAAGTTACGGAGTGGCTTGAGGCCTTCCACATACGCTGCAAGTACAATCTTTAACTTCCTACCCAGCAATGGATCAAGAAGCAAATTCAACAACTTAGACGAGTTGGCAGGTGAAATCTTCTTCGTTGCCACACGAGTCATGACGGTAAGAAGATCAGGGAAGAGGTCACTGATCTTCTCCAATACCTCATACAATGAGAACCAACGTGTCTCGGAGTAGGTTGGCCACGAAGCTCCCGTCACATCACTCCATTCATCTTGAGCTGCGGTAGACTGGGAGAAAACTTTCTGTTCAGTATGGAGGACGGCCTACTACCGTAAGTGTACCCGATTTTGGTTTGTCCACATCAATAACCTCCGGTTCTTCCTCATTATTATCAGAACAATCAGAGCAAAACTGATCCGTGGGTGGAGGGGGAGGAAACCATCGTCTGGTATAGTTTGTCTTATGGACAAAAGAATAAAATACCCATACCCAATTACCATCTGCATCCTTGACAGGTTCTGGTTTTTTTAATACATGTAATTGCCAATCGGGATGAAATCCTGTTGGCTTGTCATCTTCATGTGGCCTCGGTGGACATGGTGGTAGTTCCTCTTCTTCTTGTAGACTCCTTTGCAATGTACCCGATGTCTTCCTCTTATTAGGATCCGCATCTACGGCAACATCCGTAGATGTTGGCATTGTTTGTTTATAGTAGGTGTACCGATTTATAAAGTAGCGGTGTACCGATTGATTTAAATTTATGAGATGATGGTGCATATATCTTGTGCACAATAATTATGTGCGCCATGTTTTAAACACTTCATTTTCTTGTAGATTATCATTGCAAGAAAGATAATACCGACAACATTTGAATTGTACCTGCTACGTGTTTGTTGTTTAAATAAATAAGATGCATAGGTACTAAAGTACTGCCGACCTTTATTGACATAAAGCTCTCATGCTCAAATTCGCTGAGAAGGATACCTCAAGAATTCTGTGGAGCTATTCGTGCGCACGCGCACATGCGCACTAATCCCACAAGCCTACATGCAGGCCGCCTTATTGGAAACATCAAAAGGATACCTTTCTTTTTATGAGAGTGTAATTAATGGAGTTGACTATCATTAATTATGAGCTGCCTATACTATGATTAACTGAAGATCATATTGTAGTTTGTCTTCTTCTTTAGTAGTTGGTAGTTGAATATCCAGTGGCGGTGAAGTTAGCTGTGCTTTGAATCCATATACCTAATAACATCAACCCATTCTCGGTGTACCTAAAATATATTGATCGATTGGCTTTGGTAATTATACTGTTAGTATCAATTAGTGGACGGCATATCCTCATTTACACATCAAGGAAAGTTGGGGTATATATAACGATATTGGTGTACATTATACTCTGTAGTTGTGTTGGCGGTGTATCATACAAGTTACAAATTACAAAGTTTGAGTTTTGTGGTCGGTGCCCCAAAATTATTGGATAGTGGTTTAAAGTTTATCATAATATGACATCATTGGAATTGGAGGCACGGCTTGACAACTTACTTTCCACTGCCCAAACCGAGACAGCAGATATTGACCAATTTGCTCCTATCCAGGAAAGAGAAGAATGCCCGATATGTCTTATTCCACTTCCATTTAGTGAAGATCAACATATATACAAGGAGTGCTGTGGGAAAATTATATGCAATGGTTGCAGCTACAAACACATGCTTACAGATAGAAGGAATGGAGGTGACTCTCACTCATGGGACGACTACAAGTGTGCCTTCTGTCTACAAAAAGATGGTCAGATGAATTATGTCAAATCAGCAAAGAAACTAATGAAGAAGAAGAATCCACACGCATTTATAGCAATGGCTATTAAATATAAAGAAGGAGATGGGGTATTTCAAAGTGATACAAGGGCACTTGAAATGTATATCCGTGCAGCTGAGATTGGCCATGCTAGGGCATATTTTGAGATTGCAATGCATTATGTGCAAGGTATTGCAGTGGAACAAAATAGTTTAAAAGCTTTGGAATATTTTAAAGTATCTGCAAAGAAAGGAGACTTAGAAGCGCACAGAGCCCTTGCATCGTATGAGGAAATACACGGGAACAATCAAAAGAGTGTCAATCATTTGAAAGTGGCTGCAAATGCAGGTGATAAAGACTCAATGGATGATTTGATGAAGGCATACAAATTGAAACACTTGCCAAAGGAGGTTCTAAATCAAGTACTCCGAGCATTCCAGGAGGCAAATGATCTAACGAAGAATAAGGACAGGGATGATGCCCGTGATGCAATGGCTCGATACAATGATCGGCGTAGATAGATTAAACGTTAGTATATGTTAGTATATTGATAGGTACAATATCTAAGCTAAGCTTAATATACTACATTAGACTATGTGCCTTACTACCAACATTCTCCCAGAATGACGATGCCACACCTGTTAGGCCTGCATTCTGTTCCACTGAATTTATAGCCTGGGTCTGTTCCTCCGGAGTTAGACACAAAACAGTTGCAACAACCGGCACCAACTTTCGTCTATCAGCCAAGGTATTGGCAGTTAAGAAACTAAGCATAACATTCTTCAGGTATTCAAGGTTGACTTGGCTATTGCTTCCCGAGGGTAAGGATGGTGTATCATTAAGAACAGATGAACCAGACCGGAAGGGACTGTAAGTCGATTGTGTCATCTGCGGCTGAGCAGACTTCATCCCCAGCCTTTCATATCGTTCTAATCTTGAGTTCGCCTCCTCCATGTTGTGTCTCATTTCTTCCATTGAATCATATGCCTCTTGTTTCGAAGTTTCGGCATCACCGAGCATACAGGCAAGGCGGTTGATTTCATCCCGTGCTGTTTTCAACTCGTTCTGTTTCTCAATAGCAAAGAATAGGGGTGTACTTTCATTCTCGTGAACCTTGGATTCACCACCCTCAATACCACCCTCAATTGACTGTTCATGCCACTGAGAGTCAATGGTATTCACCGAGGCTCTATCATGGGTACCCTGGGCATAATCATTATCAGCCTTCTCTAACAATGCTGTACGAAGCGCCATCTTTAATTCGGCAATTGCCTCGTTAGCTCCTTGGAGTTCTTGCTGAAGCATGATTATGGTACCGTCTGATTCTTCTCGATTGCTATTGCCAGTGGCAGCTTCGTCTGCCGCAGATGAAAAGGCGGAGCCACCTCTTTCGGGATTATCACCACTCGACCCTTCTTCCTTGGCACGCTTAAATGCGGCTGCCGAACTTCTCTGTACTTCATCATTTAGATCATTGACTTCTCTCTGCAGTGATTCACAGAGTGTATTAGACTCGATGAGCTTTTGTTTAAGGTCAGAGTTCTTCTCAGTCTGTTCAGCCAGATGTGAATTGAGCTGTTCTAGTTCGGCAACAAGCTTCTTTCTAGTATCCGTGGCTTCTTCGACCTCGGACTGTAATGAACGAATTGTTTCCTTTAGATCGTCCACGGTATTCTTCAGCTCTTCAATTTCATTAGATGATGACACCCGTTGAGATTCGAGCTGACTATTCGACTTGCTCAGCTCTTGTTCAGCTTCGGACCGTTTCATTTCTGCCACTCTTGCTCGTTCAACTGCATCATCTGAGGCTGCCCTTGCATTCTTGGCATCACTCTCTGCCTCTTCTCTTGCTTGGTTGGCAGCAGCTAACCGTGCATTGGCAGCGGCTAATGCCTCCTGTGCCTTGCGTTTATAATTAGATATGGCCTTCTCACCAACACTTTTATCTTGCACGGACTTGTCTTTTCCTCTAGCAAGCTGCTTATTCAGCTCCTTGATCTTCTCGTTCAGATCTTCCATATCATTATCCTTGTATGTAATTGTAAGCTCGTGTTGATTCACGGAAGCACGGAGATTACTAACTTGCATCTCCAGAGATGTGTTGGATGATGTTAGCTCTTCATTATCGGCTGTCAAGTTTCTAACTTCTACTCTACGATCCTTTAATTCCGTTGCCACGGACTTGGCTCTTGCTTTTAATGTATTGTATG